>Ga0209341_10000362_pt1 | contig 47080 bp, 45 predicted proteins | sample RifCSP13_2_FD_184020 | JGI IMG/M metagenome (GOLD analysis project Ga0209341, IMG submission 184020) | Soil microbial communities from Rifle, Colorado - Rifle CSP2_sed 13_2 (SPAdes) (version 2) | ecosystem: Environmental > Terrestrial > Deep subsurface > Rock core/Sediment | place: Rifle...
ATCGGGGTCTCGAAGTACCTGAACCGCTCTGGATGAAAGAGGAGGTGGAAGAGTTCGCCCTTCGAATGGACCTTATTGAATATCCGCGTCCAGATGCCCGTAATCAAGGCGCTGTCCTTTATCCTGAACCTCTCGAAGAGCATCTCGTCATCAGGAGCCGTGATGGGTATCTCCAGGAGCTTGCCTGACCAGGCCGGAAGCGAGATAGACGTGTCCGGGCTCAGTGTGTTATAGAGCGTGTCGAGTTTCCTGACGTGCTCCTCCGAGCGCCTGGAATTATCGAGCGCGTCGTCCCATAGGATTATATCGTTGCTGGTCCAGGCAAACTGGCTTTTGGTGAGCGCCGCCAGCGTGCTGGCGTTATAGCTCAGGTACGGGCACCTGAACCCGTTGACGCGTATGCTCGCTTTCGCGAACGCGCCGTAGCTCCGGTTGACAATATCGCTCTGCTCTTCCAGCGTCTTCATCTTCATGTTGGTATGGAAGTAGCCGTGTGCCGCGAACTCATGGCCCAGGTTCCGGAAGCGGTTCAGAAATCCGCGGTGGTTCTCAAGCAGGCTTGCTGTCACGCAAAATGTCACCTTGACTCCGAGAGCCCCGAGGTCCTTCTCAAGGCTGCCCATCATCTCGGCGAAACGGGATCTGCCGAAAGAGTACCTCATCAGGATCTGCGCGGAACGCTCAATGGAATGCAGCAGGCCCTTGGTCTCTATTATATGATTGATGAATCGAAGCGCCACCTGTTGTCAGGTGTTCAGTATGATGTCCGCGACCCGCTGCTGCTGCAGACAGGAGAGGCCGGGGTACATGGGAAGCGAGAGTATAACGGACGAGACCCTTTCGGTTACAGGCAGGTCGCCCATCTTATAGCCTAGGCCCTTATACGCGTTCTGAAGGTGGAGGGGGAGGGGATAGTGGAGGCCTGTGGCAATGCCCTCTTCCCCGAGGCGCTTCTGAAGGCCGTCCCTGTCCTTTACCCTGATTATGTAAAGATGATAGACGTGTTTTGCGTTCTCCCTCTCTTCAGGCACGATTACATCGTTCGAGCCGGAGAGGAGCTCCCCGTACGTCCACGCACATGCGCGGCGCATCTCGTTCCAGCCGGATAGCCGCTTGAGCTTCACATCGAGGAAGGCCGCCTGTATGGAGTCGAGCCTGCTGTTGAAACCCTCTATCTCGTGGTGGTACTTCCTCGACTGCCCGTGGTCGCGGAGCATCTTTATCCTGCCGGCGATATCTTTGCTGCCGGTCGTCACGGCTCCTCCGTCACCGCAGGCGCCGAGGTTTTTTCCGGGATAGAAGCTGAAGGCGGCGGCAGCCCCGAACGCTCCAGCCTTCTTCCAGCCGCCTTCCTTTTTGGAGAAGTATTCGGCCCCATGAGCCTGGCAGGCGTCCTCGACCACTATGAGACCGTATTTGGCCGCGATCTCAAGTATTGCGTCCATGTCGCACGGCTGTCCATAGAGGTGTACCGGGACCACCGCGGTGACCGGGCTTTTCGTCCTCCTGTCAAAGGGCCTGCCGTCAGAGGAGATATCGCATCTGGCCTCCAGGTATTCGAGCAGCGACTCCGGGGCCATGTTGAATGTGGCCTCGTCGATATCGATAAACGCGGGTTTCGCGCCGGACTGGGATATGGCCTCGACCGTGGCGATGAAGGTGTTTGCCACGGTCACAACCGTGTCCCCTGGCTTCACGCCGGAGGCGATGAGGGCGAGCCTGAGGGCGTCGGTGCCGTTTGCCACGCCGACGCAGTGCTCAGTCCCGCAGAAACGGGCGTAGTTATCTTCAAAAGAGGCCAGCGCCGGGCCGCCGATGAAGCTTGCCTCGCGTAACGCGTCCCTGAAGACGGACACAAGCTCATCCTCGAGCTCTACATGAGGCGATATCAGGTCGAGAAATGGCGTCTTGAGTGCCTGAGTCTTATTCATCTGTCAACCTCCTGATCAACTTTGCTGGATTTCCCGCGACTATGGCGTCAGGCGGAACGTCCTTCGTGACCGTGCTGCCCGCGCCGACTATCGAGTTTTCCCCGATGGTGATGTTGCTGAGTATGGTCGCGCCGGAGCCTATCGAGGCCCCTTTTTTTACTATGGTCTTTTCGACCTTCCAGTCAGCTTCGGTCTGGATGCTCCCGTCCCTGTTTACCGACCTTGGATATGCGTCGTTTATGAATGTGACGCCGTGGCCGATGAAGACGCAGTCGTCTATCTCGACGCCCTCGCAGATAAACGTATGGCTGGAGATCTTGCAGTTCCTGCCCACGCTCGCGTTCTTCTGTATCTCGACGAACGCGCCGATCCTGGTCCCGTCGCCTACCGAGCATCCGTAGAGGTTTATGAAGCTCGAGAGCCTCACCCCGTCTCCGAGCTTTACGTCTGGCGATATCCTGTTGAAGTCCTTGAGAGCCTCTTGTCCCGTTCCGCTCATATTGCCACCATCTTTCCGTCGTGCCTGAGGGACTCGTCGCAGGCCTCGAGCATCCTTACCACGCGAAGGCCGGCCTGTCCGTCGTTGAACGGCCGCTCGTCTTTCTTTATGCAGTTGAGGAAATATTCGGTCTCGAGCCGGAGGGCCTCTGTCTGGTCGACCTTCGGGGCCCACATGTCCCCAGAGCGGTAATTTACAAGGAGGTCGTAGAGGCCTTCCTTCGTCGTCACGTCAACGCCCCTGTCGTAGACCTTTATCTTCTCATCCGAGTCCAGGTCGTTCCAGACGAGCATCTTCTTCTCCCCGCCGATGAGCGTGGTCCTGAGCTTGACGGGCGAGAGCCAGTTGACGTTGAAATGCGCGATGATGCTGTTCGGGAAGTAGACCATTATGTAGGCTATGTCCTCTTTGGAGTTGATGTGAGCCCTTCCGCTCGCCGCGACGCCGACGGGCTTCTCCTTTATCAGGTAGTCCATTATGGAGAAGTCGTGCGGCGAGAGGTCCCAGATGACGTTTACGTCGTGCTGGAAGAGGCCCAGGTTGACCCTCGTCGAGTCGTAGTAGTAGAGGTCGCCCAGTACGTCTGCCTCTATTATCTCCTTTATCTTCCTTACGGCGCTGGTAAAGAGGAAGGTGTGGTCCACCATTATCTTGAGGTTTTTGCTCTCCGCTATATCTATTAGCTCCTCTGCCTGGGCGGCCGTCGAGGTGAACGGCTTTTCGACAAAGACATGCTTGTCGTTAAGGAGCGCCGCCTTGGCGAGCTCGTAATGCGTGCTCACGGGCGTTATGACCGTCACGATGTCGATGTCGGGCGAGGTCACTATCTCGCGGCTGTCCGACGTGGTCACGATATCGGGATAGTTCTTTCTGACTCTCGCGAGCGCGTTCGGGTTTTTGTCGCAGACGGCCGCTACCTTGGCCCCGTCGACCAGGTTGAAGTTCCTGACTATGTTCGGGCCCCAATACCCGTATCCTATTACGCCTATCTTCAGCATGATGTTTACCTCAGTATGCGCCCTTGCTCGAGACCATGGAGAAGGGCGTCAGCAGTATTATTTTGATGTCAAGCCAGATGGACCATCTCTCTATGTACCTGAGGTCGAGCCGCACCATGTCGTTATATGATGTCATGCTTCGTCCCATTACCTGCCAGAGCCCCGTTACTCCGGGCTTTGCCTCGATGACCCTGCGCCAGTGCCAGAGGCTGTAGTCCTCAAGCTCGTAGGGTATAGGCGGCCTGGGCCCTACGAGCGACATGTCGCCACGGAGGACGTTGAAGAACTGCGGCAGCTCATCGAGGCTTGTCTTTCTAAGGAACCTGCCGATCGGAGTGATGCGCGGGTCGTCCTTTATCTTGAAGACCTGCCGCTCTCCGTCCGCCGAGCCGGAGTACGCCTTGTCCTCGCGTATGAGTTTCTTTACATATTCCGAGTGCAGCTTGTCGTTCGCGCCCTGGTACATGGACCTGAACTTGAGAAAGGTGAACTCGCGGCCGAACTCTCCTATCCTCTTTTGCTTGTAGAGGACCGGGCCGCGGGAAGTGAGTTTAATAATGACCGCGATGGCAATGAAGAAAGGCGAAAAGAGGACGATGCCGAAGAGGCTTCCGATTACATCTATTGCGCGTTTGATAGTCAGCGGCCTCTTCTTAACCTCGTTTCTGCGCTTCAAGTCCGGATAAAGTTCAAAATCTACCGGTATGGCGCCGCTTCCGCCGGATTTTTCCGGGAATGCGTGGAAAGTGAGCTTCAAGCCCGCAGCTCCCGTGCCGAGCGCGTCCTCGGCGGAAAGCCCTGAAAGCACCTTTGTCCTGAGCTGTTCCGTTGCGGACGCCGGCGTCTCCGTAAATATTACGCCGAGTACGTGGTTGTGCCTGTACCAGCCCTTGATGTCGACTTCGCGTGTCATCGTACAGATCTTATGGGCCGCGGCTGCGGCTTGTGATGCGGTGACGGAGAGCGCGCCGCCTATATCCACGAGCATCAGGATGAAAGGCCTGCCGGTCCGTTCGCTCCTCCTGCGCTCAAGGTAGACCATCTCCTGAAAGTAATCTTCGATGTAGAGGCCCGTATCGTTTTCCCTCAGGAAATCGGAACATTTGAAATGAAAGACATTTTTTTTTAGATATTGCCCCGTGCTTTTAAGGAGATCTCTCATCTTATCCTCATTGGGCAGGCTACCGCCGTTGAGGCGCGTGCTGCCCCTTTGGAAAAGCAATTTTTAGCTGGCATGAAATAAGTCCATCTGCTTTGTTGGCCTCAAAGCTCTTCACTGCGGCGTACGTGAAGAGTACGCCTCATTCCTCGCTCCCCGATTTAACTGGGGCCTCGCATATGGAGCTTTTTTAGCAGCCTGACCCAAAATCGATTTTTTCAGCAAGCGTTAACACTTAAAAAAACTCAGCAGGATGTGACCATGCACCTGTCAATCACGAGCCGGACGTTAATGGTCTTGATGAGAATGCTGACCCTCTCCATGCCGCTCATCTCGCGCTCGAAGATAGCCCCGAAGCCCTCGAAGGGGCCGCCCTTGACCAGGACCTCCTGGCCGGGCATGAAGGTATTCCTCACAAGGACTACTCCGTTTTCCAATCTGGAGTATATCGAATCGACTACCGAGTCCTGGACCTCGGCGGGCCCGTTCTCGTTCCTGAGGACCCACTTGATGCCCCGCGTATACCGGACAAGGTGGTAGTCCCTGATTTTGTCGAACCTCGCGAAGACATAGCAGGGGAAGAGAGGGGAGATGACCTCGGCGGCCTTCCTTCTCGTGAACTTCCGTTCCTGTATCTTGGGATTCAAGACCTCGAAACCTGCGCCCGTCAGCAAGACCTCGACATTGTCCTCGCATTTCGGCTTCGTATAGATTAGATACCAGCTCTGCATTTTTCCTGTCCTCTCCCGGATCCGAATAAAAAAGCGTCCTGTCCGTTGCGCGCGTGCGAAACGGTGTTTTTTCAACGTACTGCCCGTCAAATTTCGGGATGGCGATGGAGGCTTTCCCTTCCGGTGTACTGTCCCCGAGATGGTCGATCGTGCGATAGCGATTTTCGCTTAACCGGGAAGATGGCCTTTCTATCTATTACCCCGCGCTTCTACGGCAATTGTGAACGGCCGATTAAGAAGCTCAGTAATAATATTTGTTCATGTGTATGTCGTCCGCGCCGTTCAGGACTACTCCGATAACGTTTTTGGCCGGCAGGGAATTTACGGCTTTTTTCACCAGGTCCTTCGGCGTGGCTCCAGCCTTAACGACAAGTACGAGCCCGTCGACCAACCGTGAGAGGATGTTCATGTCGACAAGCGGCAGTATGGGCGGAGAATCCACTATGACGAAGTCAAAATGGGACTTCACATTGTCGAGCACGCTCCTCATGCCCTGCGAATCGAGGAGAACGGAGGAGTTCTTGGCGCTCGCCCTGGCCGGCAGGAAAAACAGGTTCGTGTCCTCTAACCTGTTTATGGCCGACCTCAGGTCAGCGTCCCCCTTTATAACGTCGATGAGCCCGTTGAGCCTGCCCATGTTGAGGTGGCTCGATGATATCGAAGGGTTCCTGAAGTCGTTTTCCATGACGAGCACCTTCTTGTTGAACTCGGCGGCCATCATCCAGGCGAGGTTCATCGATGTTGTGGTCTTGCCTTCGCCTTTGATCGCGCTCGTCACCGCTATGGTCTTGAACGAGCGCTTGAGGCTGATCTGCTCGAGTCTCGTGTACAATATCCGGTATCTCTCCGTGACCATCTGGTCTTCGGTGTCCATCACAGCCAGGCGCGCCTTCAGGCTTATCTTGTCACGGAGGACCCCGGTCTCGTTATATTCATCGAAGACGTCCCTCGATGTGTCCATCGTTACATTCCAGTTGCCCGGAGGAGGCGAGGCAACCGTGCTGCCGACGAACTCGTCGTAAGCTCTGCGCTTGACGGGATCGGTCAGGGTCTCGTAGATGTCGTCGAGCTCCCTTATCTTCTCCTGGCGTTCATCCGGGGAGTACAGGGAGTACAGGGCCATGGAGTCGCCGCTATAGAGGTTTTTGGCTTTTTTATACGCCTCTTCTATTTCAGCGGCTGTTGCGGTCGGCCTGATATTGAGCACATCATAATGGGTTTTCTCGCTTTTCTGACTCATATCCTGCCTTTATATTTGGAAGGTTACCTGCTGAGAAGCCCTGCTCTTGTCCAATAGCCGCTCGAGGCACGACTCGATCGACCGAGCCGCCGCGGAGCTTGTGAAGTGAACCAGCAGCGGGCGCCTGGTCCTCACCGATTCTCCGACGCAGTCTTCGTACCCTATGGAGCCGAGATAGCCGATATCGACCCCGAAGTAATCGCCGCAGGCCTTCTGTATGGCAGGGCCCATCTCGTTGTCTTCGCCCCTCTTTGCCTGGTTCATCAGCATCGATACTCTCGTGTTCCTGAGGTCCTCCTTCAGCATCCTGCCCTGGTCAAAGTCGAGCCTCAAGAGCTCCTCCATTATGTCGGAGACGGTCTTGACCCTGTTCGACCACGTGTCGCTGAATATCTTTTGCAGCAGTTCCTTGAGCGTACCGTCGCCCTGGGAATCCGCGATGGTCTTTATCTTTCTGAGGAAAAGACACTTCAGGAACCGGTAATTGTTCTCTATGGTAGTCGGTTCCGGAGTTGACACTATCACTCCCTGGTTGGACATCAGGAACATGTCAAGGAGGTTGGACGAGGTGCCGGGGCCGATGTCGAGCAATGCGATATCGTAATTGACTTTTTTGAGCGCCTCTTTGAGCCTGCCCACCTGGGTCCCCTTTACGTCGGCAACGTCGAGCGAGTCCCTCGCGCCGCTTATCAGGTCCAGGTTTGGGAAGGGCGTCTTTGATATCAGCGACCCGATCTCGGATATTTCGCTCTTCAAAAAACTCGAGAGCGATCCTTTTCCGCCGTCTACGCCGAGAAACGTGTGCAGGTTGGCGGCCCCGAGGTCGGCGTCAACCAGGAGCACCTTTCTGCCCTGCTTCGAGAGAGCTATCGCTATATTGGACGCGACCAGGCTTTTCCCTACGCCGCCTTTGCCGCCGCCGACCGCCCAGATCTGCGTGCCGAAGGGCGATGTCATGCTGACGGGCCTCATCTTCGGGGCTTGCGGCGGGATCTCTTCTTCCCTTCCGCCGCTTATGAATTTTTTTATCCAGTCGAAACTAAGCACTTGCCTTACCCTTTATAAGCCTGAGTTTTTGTTCGGCCTTGCCCTCATCCTTGTTGAAGAGCGGAATGCTCGAAAGTACGGGGATGTCGAGTATGCCTTCGAAGTCTTCGGGTTTTCTGAATGCCGGGTTGAGGAACTCGAACAGGAAGACCAGTCCCGCGCCTGCCGCGCCGCCCCCAAGAAGGCCGATCCCGGTCACGAGGGGCTTATTGGGATAATCGGGGCTGTCGGGCAGGTTGGCGGGGTCTACGACCCTGAACCTCGCGCCTTTCTGCCTCTTTTCCAGGTTTTCGGCAAGCGCGGCGTTCATCTTCTTGCCGAGGAGGCCCTGGTAGTTCTCAAGGGAGATCTCGTAGTCCCTCATGAGGTCCTTCTGCTGCTGCTCTGTGGAAGGCGTAAGCTCGACCCTTCTTTCGTACGCGGAGATGTTCCGTCGAATCTCACCGTCGCGCTGCTTCATAGCGGTGAGCTGTGATTTTATGACCATAAGCTCGGCATACGCAGGGTTCAGGACTGTAGGCGCGGGCTTTTTCCCTTCGGTTGAGGGCGTGGGCGCGGCGCCGAGCTGTGCTTCAAGGTCCTTTATCCTCTTCTTGAGGATGATGACGTCCGGGTAAGTATCCTTGAAGAGCGAGAGCAACTGGCTCATCTGGGCCCGTGCGCTCTCAAGCTCTCCCGCAAGCGAGCTTTTCGTTGCCGGAGAGGCTATGGCGGCGGGCGCGACTCTCAGCTGCTCTTCGAGCACCATCCTCCTGTCCTCGTTCTGCCTTATCGATGCGGTCACGTTCTGCAGGTCGAGCTGAAGCCTGTCGAGGGTGCGGAGGTTGGCTTCGAGCTGCTCGGGAAGGGTGCCCATGTTAGCCTGCTTGAATTCCTTTATCCTTTGCTCGAATTTCGAGAGGTCCTCCTGGGACTTGTCCAACTCGCTGGAGATGAACTCGGAAGTGCCTTCGGCGTACTGCTCCCTGACCCTCAGGTTCTCCTCTATGAAGAGCGAGGCGAGCGTATTGGTGACCTGCATGGCCGTCTGCGGGTCGCTGCCGCTGTAGGTTATCGTGAACGCGTTTCCGCCGGAGTTCTGATTCTTTTTGGGGTTTGTCTCGCCTATGACCGTGAACTGTATGTCGGCGCGCATACGCTCGATTATGTCCTCGGGCGTGCGCATCTCAAGCGAGCTGCCTGATATTAACGCCACGGCCTCCTCGATCCGGCCCGGGTCCTGGTATTCGTAAAGCTTGAACTCCTTTATTATCTGCTCGAGCCTCGTCCTGCTCAGTATCTGCTGGCTTATTACGTTCAGCCTCTGGCTGAAGGGCGTCCTGTCGGTCGGGGTGACGTACTCCTCGGGAACCTGCTGCTCCTCTACCAGTATGAGGGTGCTCGAGCTGTATTTCTCGTCAAGCTCGAAGCTCGTGACAAGCCCGGCTGCGGTCCCTATCACAAGGGGTATGATGAAGAGCCATTTTCTGTACACGAATACCGACAGCTGCTCGATAATGTTCTTTTTGTGCTGCTCCATTTTCAGAACCTCCACTCTGGGCCTATGAGAGTCATATTGACGAATATCTTGTTCCTGGTCAGCCCGACCCCGAAATCATCCTCCGGCCATTGCTGGTAATGCGAGGCCCCGGCCCCGAGGAGGAGCCACCTGTAGGGCTGCCAGTTGCCGGAGACTTCGGCTATGTACGAGTTGATGTCCACCCTTCCTTCGGGTTCGGTCTTGTGCTTTGCGATGCCGGCGTAAAACGACGCGAATACATTTCTTTTAACGTTGAAGTCCCATATGAAGGTCACGACATCTTTTATGCTTATCTCGTCGGCAAGGCCGGTCGGGGTTGAGATATCCCGCTCGAAAGAGAGATTCATCACAGAGTCCCTGAATGTCTTTTCTATTCCGGCGTTCGCGGTATAGAAGAGGTCGCCGTCGCCGTTGAGACCGTCTGCGTATTCGACGCCGCCCCCGAGATTGACCTTGACCGACCGCCCGACAGCCTCTTCGACCCCAACGCTTACGCCGTGCGTATCGATGTCAGTCTGCCCGTTCGTATCGAAGCGGAAGTTCGTGTACGCGTATGAGAGAAGCGCCGTCCCTGTCCGGGTGTAGATGTATCTGCCTGTGAGCCCCGCCGAGTCGGTCCTGCTGTCAACGAGCGCCGGGTCGTCGAACTTCTGCACGTAATCCTTGAGCGTCAGCGTGACATCTGTGTTCCGGCTCGCGGCCCTTCCCAATGAAACGTAAGCCGTGTTCGTCAGCATGTCGGTCCTGGTGACAAGCACTCCCTCTCCGAAACCGACGCCCCTGAGAGAATCCTCCGTATAGTTTGCGCGGTCGCCGAGGCCGAAGCGCCACCTGCCGGTGAGGTCCGCGCTTAAATCAAGCCCCGCGCTGTGCGAGATGTTGTTGAGCTCTGTGTTGCTCGTATGATGGTCGGCCGTCAGGCTGTAGAAGGCCGATACGTCGTGCTGGCGGCCGTGCCTCGTGAACTCGAAGCTTGGTGACGCCGAGGCGATAAAATCGCCGTTGTCGCTTGCCGTCTTGTCGTTAGTAAACCTCGCGTTCGAGTCGTACCTGAAATCCAGCGTCACCGAGGGCACCAGGGTGTTGATCTGGGCGGCCGCGACGCAGGGAATCGAGAGTACAGCGGCAAGGGCGCCCGCAACCGTTAATTTTGTTTCAGCGGACAAAGATCGTATCTCCGGGCTTCAATACCATGTTCTTGTCCTTCTTCGCGTTCTCATCGACGATCTCGCTGAAGCGTATCCTTATCTTCTCGGCCTCGGAGCCCTTGTTCTCCCTGACGAGGATGACGTTGTTCGACGCGAACTGGCTCATGCCGCCGGCCATTGCTATTGCCTGAAGTACAGTCGTATGCCTGGATACGGTGTAGGTGCCGGGGTTAAGGACCTCGCCGAGCACGAATATCCGGTAGCTCCTCACTTCCTGGACTATTACCGAGGTGATGACCGGGTCCTGGTACTCCTTAAGCCGCCCGTTCAGTTCGTCCCTGAGCTGTGACGGCGTAAGCCCGGCTGCCTTTATGTCGCCGATGAGCGGGAGCGATATCATGCCGTCGGGCCTCACTGCCACTACCTTCGAGAGATCGGGGTTCTTCCAGACGTCAATTTCCAGTATGTCCTCTATACCGATGACATAGCCCGGGTCCTGGGCAGCAGGCGCGCTCGGTTTTTGCTTTTGGGCGCTCAGGGCTTCATGGGCGGATAAAGCCGTGAGCGAGAGGCCGATCAGGAGCAGGACGAAAATACGTGAGAAGATATTTCTTGCGGTCAGTCCAGTCATTTTGGGATGCCCTCCGGGGAGCGGGATGGATGTCCCGCATTTTTTACAGGAGTTTCAGGCCCGCCGAGGTGAGGGTCTTTGTAAGCTGCCTCGCCCAAACCGTAATGGCCTGCCTGCAAAGCCTGAACTCCTCTATGTTGACGTCCAGGATGGCCTCCCTGTCCGGCTGCCATCCGTTCAAAAGGACGCACGCTCCGTTATCCGAAAAATCAGCGGTCCTTGCAGCGTAGACCGAGCCGTTGAACGAGATGCGCAAACTTAGTTCCTGCCTTATCCTTTTCGACGCCCTGCGGTCGGTGAAGTAGACCCCGCAGTGCGGGCACCTCGTACGGTCGGCGCCGAAAGGCATGAAAAAGGCTTTTTTACATTCAGGGCAGATCCTGAGCCTCATCACTGGCACTCTGAAAAATTTATTGCGGCTCCGTGTTAATTAATTTTCCACGTTGCTCACAAATTTAAGGATAGCCGAGCCGTGGCGCAATTCAATCCATCCAAAGAATAAAAAAAGGTATTAAAAGGATTACTACCATCGGTGAATACTGTTGTATGGATGAGTTTGGCGGATGGAGTTGCGGGTTAATGATGCATGGATGCAGGGGTTTTGTTAAGGCTGCTCAAAAAGCTCCATATGCAAGGCCCCAGTTACATCGGGGAGCGAGGAATGAGGCGTACTCTTCTTGTACGTCGCGTCTGCCGCGACGCTGACAACAAAGCAGATGGACTTTTTCAGCAGCCTATATTAGCGGATGACCTGGTTGAGCTCGAAAATGGGAAGGAGCATCGCGAGGACTATGAAGCCCACCACAAGGCCCATGACAAGGATAAGGATGGGCTCGAGGAGGCTGAGTGACTTCTTAACGCCGTTTTCGAACTCGGCGTCATAGGCGTCGGCGGTCTTAAGGAGCATATCATCGAGGCTGCCGCTCCTTTCGCCGACCCCTATCATGTGGACCACGACCGGCGGGAGGAGCCCCGTGGCCTTGAGGCTTGCAGAGAGGGCGGCTCCGCCGGTGCAGTCCTTTACCGCGGCCCCGATCATTTTTCTGAAGTTATGGTTCCCGACTGCGTCGGCCGTAATTTCGAGGGCCTTCAGGAGATGCACGCCGCCCTTGAGTAAGCTTCCGAGCGTGCGGCTGAAGCTCGCGACGTAGAAGCTCAGAACCATCGGGCCGAACCAGGGCAGCTTTAATATGAGATTGTCCAAAAACTCAATTCCCCGCGCTGTCCTGGCCTTGCGCATCGCCAGCCACCCGAGCGCCGAGAGAGTGGCTATCGTGATGTGCCAGTAGCTGCCGATGAGGTCCGCTGTCCAGAGCAGAATGAGGGTTATGAAGGGCAATGCGGCGCCGGTCTCTTCGAAAATCCGGGTTATCTTCGGGATGACGAATACGAACAGGAAGCCAAGCACCGAGATGCCTACAAAGGTCATGAGCGCCGGATAGGTGAGGGCGGCGCGTACCTCGGATGCTATCTTTGCCCTCTTTTCAAGGTAGTCGGCAAGCCTCGGCAGCACGCTCTCGAGCGAGCCGCTCGCCTCTGCCGCGACCACCAGTCCGCGGTACATCGGCGAAAAGACATCGAAGTGTACTTCGAGGGCCTTGGCGAACGAACTGCCGCCGGCTATCGATTCCCTGAGGCTTAAGACCACTGAAGAGAGTTTCTGATTTTCGGTGTTCTCGGAGAGGACCGAGAGTGCCTCCGTGAGGCTTGTGCCTGAGGCGAGAAGAGTTGCGAGCTGCCTCGTGAACACGGCGAGCGCGTCGGCTCTTACCCGGCCCTTGCGGGCCCCGCTTACGCCGCCGGACGCGTTTACCTCCGTCGGGTAAAGACCTGTGTTCTTGAGCTCCTGTACGGCTTCTTTTGCGCCGGCCGCGTTGATCGTGCCTGCGACCTGGCTGCCGGCTCTGTCATAGGCCCTGTAGCTGAAATTCGGCATCTGCTATGCTTCTCCGTCTTCCCTCGTGACCCTCAAGACCTCATCAAGGCTCGTTATGCCGAGCGCCGCCTTATCCAGACCGTCATCGGCCATTGTCTTCATGCCTTTTGAGAGCGCGTGCCTCTTGAGAGTGTCAGAGTCCTGGTTCTTGAGTATCATGGGTCGCATCTCGGTCCCCGGGATGAGGAACTCGAATATGCCGCTCCTGCCGTAGTAGCCGGTATCAAAGCACTTCTCGCATCCCGCGGCAGCGTAGAGCCTTGAAGGCGGCGTCTTGAAGAGCCTTATCTCCTCCGGGGCCGGGCTGTAGCTCTTCTTGCACTCGGGGCAAAGGAGCCTCACGAGCCTCTGCGCCAGTATGCCGGAGACGGACGAGGCCACAAGGAACGGCTCTATGCCCATGTCCACGAGCCTTGTCACGGCGCTCGCGGTATCGTTTGTGTGGAGCGTTGAGAGCACCAGGTGCCCGGTAAGAGAGGCCTGTATCGCTATCTCCGCCGTCTCCCTGTCCCTTATCTCTCCTATCATGATTACGTCCGGGTCCTGTCTCAATATCGAGCGCAGGCCGTGAGCGAAGGTAAGCCCTATCTTGGGGTTTACATGCACCTGACCGATGCCCTTGAGCTGATATTCTACCGGGTCCTCGACCGTGATGATGTTCCTCACGGTTGAGTTTATGCTGCCGATGGCAGAATATAAGGTCGTGGTCTTGCCGCTTCCCGTCGGGCCTGTGACAAGGATTATGCCGCTGTTTCGGGTGAGGAGTCCCTCGAGGGAAGAGACCTGGGCAGGATTGAGCCCCAGCCTGTCGAGCCTTATTATCTCGGATTTTCTGTCGAGTATCCTGAGCACTATGCGTTCTCCGAAGGATGTGGGTATCACGGAGACCCTGACGTACACGTCCTTGCCCGCGACGAGCAGGCGTATCTTGCCGTCCTGCGGGAGCCTCTTTTCGGCGATGTCGAGGCCGGCCATTATCTTCACCCTGCTCGAAAGCGCCTCCTGTATGGTCTTAGGTGGCGTGAGCACGGGATAGAGCACGCCGTCTATCCTGAAGCGCACCTCGACCTCTTTTTCGTAGGGCTCGATGTGTATGTCGCTGGCCCTGTCCTTTACGGCCTTGAAAAGGAGCGAGTTAAGGAGCTTTATTATGGGGGCTTCGTCGGTGAGGTCGACAAGGTCCCTGGGTTCTTCCCAGCTCGTCGAGATGGCGTCGATGTTCACGCCGAGGCCGTCTATGACCTCCTGCGCCGAGCCGGAGAGCCTGTCGAAGAACCTGTTGATCGCGTCTGTTATCTCCTTCTCTTCGGCGAATACCGGCTTTACCGGAAAGCCGGTTATGCGCTCCAGCTCGTTCACCGTGAATATGCCGCGCGGCCCGGCGAGCGCCACCAGCAGGTGCCCGTCCTTCACCTTCAACGGCATCACCATGTTCTTCTTGACGTAGCTCAAGGTGACTTTCTCGAGTATCGCCGTGTCTACATATTCGTCCCTGATCTCCTTTATGCGGTGAAATCCGCCCCTCGGCATCGCCTCAAAGACTTCGTTATCCATTACCTTCCACCCTGCTTTTCTTCTTGAAAAGCTCTTCAAGCCTGTCCTTCTTGAGGGCGTTCGGCCCGTTCTTGTCGAACTCCCTCTGCTTCTTCTCGCGCAGGTCTTCGAGCCCCTTGAAGTCATCTATTATGTAAGGGGTTATGAAGACCAGCAGGTTCGTCTTCTGCTTCTGGTCCCTGTTTGATTTGAACAGCCACCCCAAAAGCGGTATGTCGCCGAGGAGCGGGACCTTGCTGACGTTGTTCGTGTTCCTGTTCTGTATGAGGCCGCCGATGACGACCGTCTGTTTGTTCTTTACGACAACGCTCGTCTGCGCCGACCTCTTCGTCGTGATTATGTCGGCGGCGCCGCCTGTCCTCGAGGGCGATATGGCCGATATCTCCTGATATATGTCGAGCCTGACGAAATCTCCCTCGCTTATCTTCGGCCGTATGCGGAGCCTTATGCCGACATCGCGCCTTTCGATCGACTGCAGCACGGGCTGCCCTGCCGTGGTGGTCTGGCGTTCGAGAGAAGAGAGGAAGGGCACGTTCTCGCCGACCATTATCTCGGCTTCCGAGTTGTCGCTCGTGAGTATGTGGGGGGTCGAGAGCACGTTTATGATGTCCCGGAACTCCGACAGGGAAAAGAGGACGGCGAAGCCCGGGGCCGTAAGGTTGAAGGTAGTCCCGTCCGACCTCGTGACCGGTATCGTGAGGAGGTTCCCAAGTCCGCCAATTGTGAGGCCCGCCAGGCCGTTCAATATGTTCTGAATGGATGAGGCGTCTACCGCGCCGACTCCGCCGATGACTACAGGCTCGTTGTCCTTTTCAGCGGAGAGCCTGAACTTGGTGCCCAGCTCAATGGCCCTGTCGACCGTGACCTCCGTGATCATGGCCTCGACGAAGACCTGCTTGGGCCTCCTGTCGAGCTTCTCGATGACCTGGATGACGTTCTGGTAGTCTGCCGGGGACGCCATGATGATAAGCGAGTTCGTGGCCTTGCTCGGCGTAATGATTATCCGGCCGGTGAGCTCCTGCGTTATCTGCGGCGCGCCTCCTGCCGGGGCCTGAGCGCCCTGCTGGGGCGCCATGCCTGGCCGAAGCAGCGCGTCCATCACCCGGGCCAGGTCTTCGGCGTCCGCGTTCTCAAGGTAATACACATTTATGCGGCTGCTTGCCTCCGGCGGGGGCACATCGAGAAGAGCGATGAAGTCCCTGAAGAACCCCCTGTCGGCGAGCGAGTCGGAGAAGATTATGGCGTTGAGCCTGGTGTCCGCGTTAATGGAGCTCTCGCCGTTCTCCGCCCTCCTTGCGCCGGTCCGCCTCTGTTCCTCCCTGCGGAGTATCTGGGCTATGACGTCGGCCTGAGCGTATTTAAGATAGACCACCTCCGGTTCCGTCGCCGGCACCGCGGGCGCGTCAATGGAATTGAGGATGGATAATATCTTTTCGATGTTGTGGGCAGTGTCGACCAGGAGCAGGGAGTTCTTGGCGCCGAAGACGGATATCTGCCCGTTCCTCGATACAAGGGGCTGCACCGCGGAGAACGCGTCCTGCACGGAGACGTACTTGAGGGGGATGAGCCTTACGATGTACTCATCGGGGCTGGCCCTGCCAGGGTCCCGCACAACGGGTGTGCCGCTTTGCCTGGCTGCCGAGGACGGGACTATTTTGTAATAGCCGTCCGTTGGAATGATCGTGAAGTTCTTGAGCTCGAGAGCCGAGATGAAAAGATCGAGTGCCTCGTCGCCGGTAAGCTTGCCGGGCGCTATTATCGTGACCTTGCCCTTGAGCGTCTCGTCGTAGATGAAGTTCTTCCCCGTGACCTCGCTCATTATCTTGACGAGCGAGGATATCTCAACGTCGACGAAGTTGAGGGTGATGTCCGCTGCCTTGCCCCTGGCCTGCGTCCGCTGCGAATTAGCAGGGGACGCGAGCAGCAGGAAGATCAGCAATATGAGCAGGACATGGGCTTTTCTGCCACCTGTATTCATGTCTCTCATGGCGTTCGCGAGGTCTTGATGAGGCCTGTAAGGGAAGCGATATTGGTAGACGGCGCTTACGGCTACGAATGCGGCAACAGACGCGTACTCACGTCCGTGAAATGCTATGATTATAACACACAAACCCTTCAACGGCGGCGTCACCCTATCTTACCGAATAATGGAAGCTCTTTGGCTGGCCCTTCCTGATGATGTCGAGATCTATGGCGTCCTGCCCCTTGAGGGCCGAGAGCACCTGGACGGCTTTTTCAGGGGAGTCTATCTGGTATCCGTTTATCCTGGTGAGGACGTCCCCGTCCTTCAAGCCTATGGCGTCGAATATGCCCCTGGGCTTTATCTCGGTCACAAGAAAGCCCTCGACAGCGCCCCTGTTGACCTTGGGCGTAAGCCTCGCGTCGGACAATACCTTGCTCATGTCGCCGACGGCGTTCTCTACCGCCTTCTGGTCGAGTACCCATGCGCCTTCCGAGACCTGCCTTGAATAGGAACCCCCGCCAGGGCCGGGCACAGGGTTCTCTTTACCCATGTTCGAGAGGGCAGGGGGTATGTTCTCGGCGAAGACGGTGAAGGTCACCTCGGCGCCGCCTATGGAGACAACCGCCTTTTCGGGAGCGACGGAAGATAGCACGCCGGCGCCGAAGACCGTCTCTCCTACCCTGAATACCTCTTGTGCGGCGCCCCCGTCCTTCTCAAATACCGCATAGCCGCTTTTACCGGTGTATGTGCCGAGAAGCTTTACTCCGGACAACTGTGACGGCGCGGCCTGAGAGCCCGCTGCTTCAAGGAGGTCTATCCTCGCAAGCTTACCTGCGGCGCCCGGATATACGCCCTTTTCGACTATGGCGGAGTAATCCTCGAATGCCATCTTGCCGGGCGTCTCTGAAGGCGGAGGCGATTCGATATGCCTGGCTTCGGGCGGGTATCGCAGGACCAGATAATCCCTTGCAAGGAGCCCGAGGAGCGGGAATGCCGCAAGGGCCAGAATGACATTCAGTATCTTGAGTCTCGACATCGACATCTTTTGTACATCACTTTCTTTCGATGAACGGCAGCTCATCTTTTCCTGTAGAGCGCCTCTTTTACCACGGTGTTTCTTATCGAATAGGTTATGAGTTGCGACCTGGTGGTTATTTCCAGTTTCTTGAATATCCTGTGGAGATGCGTCTTTACCGTCAGTTCGCTGATGCGGAGCCTCTCGGCTATCTCCCTGTTGCGCAGGCCCCTTCCCGCGAGGGCGACTATCTCCGTCTCCTTCGGAGAGAGGACCTCGGTCCTGTCCTTGCGGAGCCTGTTCACGCTCCAGAGGAGGTCCTTGACCGTGGCCTTGTCCATCCAGATGCCGCCTGAGGCCACGGACCTGATAGCCTTCTTCAAAAGCGCGAGCGAAGCCTGGGACAAGAGAACGCCGCGAAGGCTCTTGGCCATTATCGCCGATATCAAGTTGTCTTTACCGCAATCTGTATCGAGGAGGATAAAACCGCTTTTGCCTGGGGGATCGAGATTCTGGAACGCGCTGTACAGGGTAGGGAAGTCGGTCAGTATGACGTCATGGGATTCGACGTCCCCGGAGGTAAGTTCGCTTCCGGAAGCGATGTAGTCGGTCTCAAGGTCTTCCTCGTTCTCAAGCAGCCTGGTCACACCCTCTGAAAAAAGGTCGTTGCTCAATGCGACCATCACTCTGATGCTCATCAAGTCCCACCCCGTTTGATTTATTCGACCTGCTGCAGGAATATACGGCCGGAACGGCATTCGGCAGGACTGCGTAACACCCTGATAATAAGGCTCGGATCTATGTACGGATTACGGCATCACCTTCCTTTCCGCATAACCGCGTTCCCCCTGAAAGGAACAAACGGCTGAACGGCAACAGATAAATTGTAACAAAATCCGCGCGATTTTCAAGTGCCGTGGTGGTAAAAATATTGTTATCAGGCAAAAAGTGATATAAAATATCCAGATGACACACAGGATGAGCAAGGGTTTTACGCTTATTGAACTGATGGTCGTGATCGTCATACTCGGCATCCTCGCCGCAATAATAGCTCCGAGGATAGTCGGGAGGACCGACGAGGCGAAGGTCACCGAGGCCCGGGTCCAGATAATGAACTTCGAGACGGCATTGAAGCTCTACAAGCTGGACAACGGCTTTTTCCCCTCGACCGAACATGGGCTCGATGCGCTTATAGCGAAGCCCGAGGCCGGCAGGGTCCCTGCCAACTGGCGCGAAGGCGGGTATCTCGAAAAAAAGAAGATACCCAATGACCCCTGGGGCCAGCCCTATGTCTATGCCTCGCCCGGACAGTCCGGCGATTACGATATAATCTCCTACGGCGCCGATAACGCGCGCGGCGGAGATGGGTTCGACGCCGACATAGAAAGCTGGAAGCTCGACTGAGCAAGGCTGCAAGGATACTTTGGGGGAAACTTTCTGTAGAAAGTTTCCCCCGGACCCCCTTCAAAGACTTTTAGTTCCCGTCCTGACCCCCAATCACTACCGGGGGGTCAGGACGGGAAGAGCTGAAAGTTTTTGGAGAGAGTATGAGAGAACCTTTTTACAAAAAGGTTCTCTCAAGTGTCTTGTCAGTCTGCTCGATCAAGCTTGCAGCTTATAGGTACGTCATGCAAAGACTAGGACGACGCAAGGCCAAAGGCCCGCCCTGGGCATTTGGCCGTAGAGTTCAGATTGAAGCAGCCTGCCGCACGCGCTCTTTATCCGCACCCCGCTCAAACGGTTTCTCCCTGCTGGAACTTATCGCCGTAATCGCCGTAATAGGTTTAATGCTCGCGGTAGTCTTTCCAAGGCTGCATGGACTTCAAGACCGCTATCTGGACTCTGACTCCGAGAGGCTTGCCCTGCTTCTTTCGTACGCGGGAGAGAAGGCCGCGAGCTCAAGGACATATTACAGGGTCGGCTTTGATTTGCAGGGCGCACGCATAAATGTAGAGAGCTCTCCTGACGGCAAGGAGTTCGCGCCTGCCGCTGACCCGGCGCTGCGCGGGTTCAAGCTCAAAAACGGAGTGGACATAGGAGAAGTCTCTGCTCCGGGCCTTGGCAAGGTCGTTCGCGGCGAAGCAAAGTTGCTGATGCCGCCTGCGGGCGCGCCTCCCTTCGAGGTTGCGCTGATTTCAGGCAATAGAAGGTCTCTTATAACGTACAACCCCTATACAGGCAGGGCCACTATATCGGAGAAGAATGAAAAACCAGGCAAGAGATAAGGGTTTTACTCTCATAGAGGTCGTTGCCGCTCTCGCGATACTTTCCGGCGCTGTCGTGATGCTTCTTTCGAGCTTCAATTACCACCTGGGGGCTGCCGCGAGGAGCCGCGATGAGGTGCTATCTACCGTGCTTGGCATGGAGAAGATAGAGGAGATGCGCCTTGCAGGCGGCAAAGGCGGCCTTGAGGGAGATTTCGGCGAGGCGTACCCGGAGTTCAGGTGGACGCTTTTAGAGGAGGATTCCGGGTTAAAGGGCGTGAAAAGGAATGAGTTCAAGGTCACGAACGGGAAAGGGGCCCCTATCTCTCTTGTCTATTTCAGCAGGGACGAAGAATAACGGCTTTACGCTTATCGAGGTGCTCGTGGCAGTGGCGCTCACCGCGCTCCTGCTGACTGCCCTCTACTCGGCCTTCTTCTCTATTGCCGGCGCGGGCGCTACCGCAAACAAGGCCTCTGTCAGGTATTCGCAAGCAGGGAGGTTCCTGGACAGGTTCGCGATCGAGACACGGTCGGCCTATTACAGGAGGGATAACCCGTATACCCTTTTCGAGGGTGACCGGACAAGCCGGCATTCAGAAGTCGCATTCACCTCTTTTACCTTTCCTCAGGGCTCCGGGGACGCACCCGGAAGCGATCTAATTGCTGTAAGATATTCGATAGAGAAGGACGGGGAGAGAAGGCACCTTTTAAAAGAGGTCTGGAGCCCGTATACGGGCGGCACGATGAGCTTCCACGCGGTCGAGGAGATAGGCGACTTCGAGGTGAGCTTCTATAACGGAAGGGACTGGTCAAAGGCATGGGACGCAAAGCTCGAAGGTAAAACCCCGAAGGCCGTCCGGGTAAAGCTGACGCTCGCTAACGGAGAAGAGCTGGTGCAGACAACAGACACTATGATAAGATAGACTATTAACTAATTCAGGCAACCATGCATTTTAATTATAAAATTAATAGCGACGAAAGAGGCCTGGCCCTGATCACGGTCCTCCTGATCGTGGCGATACTCACGACCCTCGTTACCGATTTTATCTACAGGAGCTATATAACGACCAGCCGGGCAGCGAATTTCAGGGACTCTGCCCGCGCAAGCCTGCTTGCACGCGACGGGGTCACGCTTGCCAGGGCCGGGCTCGAGGAGCTTATAAAAAAAGACCCCAATCTGGTCATGGATGCCACCGGCATGGTCTTCTCAAAGACAGTGGCGGAGGGTCTTCAAATAGATGTCAGGGCCATAGACGAGCGCTCCAGGGTATCGGCCCGCATAGCCTATCCCCTGACCGGCGTCATAGAGCCCAAGGCGCACGGCAGCTACGGAAGGCTCCTTAAGGCCGTTAGGATAAGCGACGAGTCGCTCGTGGACGCTCTTGCCGACTGGATAGACAACGACAGCGCGCCGAGGGCAAGGGGGGCGGAGGAGCATTACTACAAGGCCCTGTCCACGCCATATAAGCCGAGGAACAATTACCTGGAGAGCGTTGACGAGCTGAGGCTCATAAAGGGCTACAATAATGATGTCTTGAAGACGATCGGGCAGTATGTAACGCCGTATAACCCGGACGGACTTGTAAATATCAATACCGCTCAGAAGCCCGTGCTCATGTCATTGACCGACGAGATGACAGAGGCCCTGGCCGACGGGATAATAACATTTCGATCGGGCACGCCCTTCAAAGACAGGTCTGATGTCATGAAGGTGCATGGCTTTGAGCGGGTGGGCTTCAGCCTGCAGGACCGCATAACGACAACGAGCAATGCCTACAGGGTATTCTCAAGGGCAAGCGCGGGCGAGGTCGTGCGCGAGGTCGAGGCTGTCATACAGCTCGGCGGAGGCGTCCTTTACTGGAGGGAGATGTAAATGCGGAAGGTCCTTATTCTGGATATTGGCAGAGAACGGCTCTGGGCCGGCGTGTTTTCAGCCGGCAAGCCTGACGCCAGGGGTTTTGTATCGGCGGAAATCCGATCCGGCGATATGGGGCTCAAGGAGGCGCTCTCAGAGGTCATTACAGAGCTTGCCGGGAAGAGGGGGGCTGCCGCGTTCGACAGGGCGCTCGTGAGCATACCTGCCGATGAGCTCTCCATACGCATAGTCGAGATGCCCTTCAACGAACGCAAAAAAGTCCTCGAAGCCCTGCCGTTTGAGCTGGCGGGGCTACTGCATGTAGAGGTCGAAGAGGTCGTGACCGATGCCGTACAGCTCGGGAATGGCAGGTTCCTCGCAATAGCAGCCGAAAGAAAGCTCGTAAGGGGATATCTGGAGACGCTAAGGCAATTGGGCATAGACCCGTGCTGGATGGGCTCTGCCCTTTTCGCCATTCCGGCGCTCGCGGCAGATCTTTACGGCGCACAAGGGGTCAAGGCCCTGCTGCTGCCCGGGTCAATGGCCGTGATGGAGGGGGCAAGCCCGCGCCTGTTCAAGTCCACCCGGAGGCTTGACGGCGTGCGTCTCGGCGCGTCCTTCCTTGAGTCAGAGGGCCTCGCAATCGATGAAGTGCATTACGCGGGCTGGGACGAGGGGGCATTGAAGGAGATATTCGACAGGTCCAGTCTCATCCCGATGGACCTGCCGGCCGGATGTCCGCCGGAGGGCGCATCAGTCTACGCCCTTGCCCTGATAGAGGCAAAGGGCCTTTTGAACGACACGGTGAATTTCAGGCGGGGCGAGTTCGAGTACACCAGGGACAAGGCATCTTTCATGAAGGGCGTTAAAATTGCCGCCTGCCTCGCTGCAGCCCTTGTGCTGCTCGCCGCCGGAGACCTTTATGTCAGGTATATGGGGCTCTCGGCAGAGCTTGAGTCCTACAGGCTCTCTCTGCGGTCGTCTTATATAGATCTCTTCCCCGGAGAGCAGAACGTATCTGATCCGGTATATCAGCTGGAGGCAAAACTGAAGGCTATCGAGAAGGAAGGCGCTTCAATCGGCATGGGCGTGAACACCCTCGACGCGCTCAGGGGCATTGCGGAAGCTGCCCCTGCCGGCGCAGGCATAAAGATAACGGAGCTTGCCATTGCCGATGACGGCAGGGTGATGGCAAAGGGCGAGGCCGCGTCATTCGAAGTGGCGAACAGCCTGAAGGAGTCGATCGCAAAAGGGCCTTTGCGGGACGTGAGCCTCAATGAGACAAAGGCCAGGCCCGAAGGCGGGGCATCATTTAGCATCAACGCTTATCTGAGGTAGATATTATGGAGATGAGGATAGCCTGGACAAGACATCTGCTGCAAAACACCCTGAAGGGCGGCCTGGACAGGAAACGGGCCCTGAGATACGGGCTCTACGCGGGCCTTCCCATAGCGCTCATACTGGCCGGTTTCGGGCTGTACGGACAGTATGCGCATTTGAAGAGGGCGGTGGCGGCAGGTGAAAGAAACATAGCAATAATGGAGGCAATGAAAATGGAGTATATACAGAAAAAGGCGGCTTTCGACGCCGTAGCGTCAAGGATGGGGTCTTCCACGGAATCACCTGTCGCGGTAGTCGAGGAACTCGCGAAGAGGACCGGGACCAAGGAGAGGATAACCTCCATAAAGCCCCTCGAAGAGAAGACAGCAGCCGGATATACGGACAGGCCGGTAGAGGTGAAAGTCGAATCAATAGACATGAATCAGCTTGTGAACTTCTTCTACCTGGCGGCGAACGGGGAGCGGCTAGTGGTCATAAGGGACCTCACCATAAAGGAAAGATTCGAGAACAGGGAGCTTGTCGACGCGACATTTACGGCTTCACTGGTCAGCCGTAATTGATAGTCTCCATGCAAGTTATTCAGGCTGCTCAAAAAACTCCATATGCAAGGCGACGAGACAACGCAGCAGATGGACTTTTTCAGCAGCCTGCCTACTGCGGCCTGTTCAGGAAAAAGGAAAGCAGGAATATGACGAGGGCGATGAGGACTATTGTCCCGCCGCTCGCCAGGTCGAGATAGTAAGAGAGGAAAAGGCCTGACATGACGGATACGAGCGAGAAGAGGATGGAGAGTATTATCGTATTCCTGAAGCTCAGGCCGAACTGCTTTGCGCTCACCACCGGCATGACCATGAGCGCGCCTATGAGGAGTATCCCGACTATCCTCATGGAGAGCGAGATCGTCACTGCCGCCAGGACCACTATCAGGAGGTTGAGGCTCCTTGCCTTGACCCCGCCCGCCTCCGCAAACTCCTCGTCAAATGATACCAGGAAGAACTCCTTGTAAAGGAGCACGATAGCCAGCAGCACGCATATGAATACGGCCGCGAGCATATAGAGGTCAACAGGGCCTATGGTCGAGATGCTGCCGAAGAGATAGCTCAGGAGGCTCACGTTAAGCCCCTTTGCCAGGCTCATTATGACTACAGCTACGGCGAGGCTTCCGGATAGGAAGATAGCGAGTATGGACTCGGCAAAGAGGGTCTTTACCGCCCTGAGCTTTTCTATGGCGACGGCGGCCAATGTCGAGGCTGCCACCGCCGATACGACCGGCTGGGAGTTGGTGAGTATGCCGATTGCCACCCCGACCAGAGAGACATGGGCGAGGGTGTCTGCCATGAGCGAGTACCTGCGCACGACAAGGAATACGCCTATAAGCGGGACTATTATCGAGATGAGTATCCCGGCCGCAAAGGCCCTCAGCATGAAATCGAGTTGGAATATTTCCGGCATTCAAAAAACCTTTCCAAGAAATCTCTGACTGATTCGTTGACTTGTCATTGCGAGCAGAGCGAAGCAATCTATTCTTTAGTAAATCAAGCGCTTTGAGATTGCTTCGTCGCTAAACTCCTCGCAATGACAGCACAAAGCAGAATTAGTGGCCGTGAAGGATGAACTTCACTTTTTTGCCGTAAAGCTCCTGCATGTATTCCTCGTTTATGAACTTCTTGGGCGAGCCGTGGCAGACAAGCTTTCTGTTGAGGCACAGGACCGACTTTGTCTGATGGGCCACCACATCGATGTCGTGAGATATCAGGAGCACGGTTATCCCGAGGTTCCGGTTCAGGTCCTCTATGAATGTGTAGAACTTCTCCTGGGAGGTCACGTCAACGCCGACATCAGGTTCATCCAGTATAAGTATTTTCGGCTCGCTTGCCAGGGCCCTGGCTATGAAGACCCTCTGGCGCTCGCCGCCTGAAAGCTCTCCAATGAGCCTCTTCTTGAGGCGCGTAACATCGGTTATCTCCATGGCGCGATCTATGGCCGCCCTGTCGTCTTTCGAGGCGCGTTTAAGGAGGCCCAGCCTTGCGGTCCTGCCGCTTCTGACTATCTCTTCGACCGTCGCGGGGAAATAGACCTCAGCCATCGCCCTCTGCGGCACATACCCTATGATGTGGCGCCTGCCGAACCTGGGCTCCGGCTCCCCGTATATCCTGACCTCGCCGGTGGCGGGCTTCAGGAGACCGAGGATTATCTTGAAGAGGGTAGTCTTGCCGCCGCCGTTCGGGCCTATGATGCCGAGGTATTCGCCCTCTTCCACCGTGAAGGTGATATTCTCAAGGACAGGGTTGCCGTTATAATTGAAACTCACGTCCCTGACCTCTATGCAGCTAACCTTTGTCATCTGCACTCGAGCGCCTTCCTGAGGTTATCAAGGTTATCCCTCATGATCGAGATATAGCCCTTGCCGGCCTTCTCCTCGCCGGCCGTAAGGCCTTCGACGGGGTTCAGGACCAGCGTCTTCGCGCCTGTCTCCCTGGCTACGGCCTGAAGGGCTGCGGGGCTTGCGAGTGGCTCGGTAAAGATATACTGAATGCCCTTTTCCTTTATGAGCCTTGTTATCTCGGCCATCCTTCTGGGCGAAGGCTCCTCGCCTGAGGTAATTCCGGTTATCGGGATAATATTCAGATTATACCTCGCTCCCAGGTACCTGAAAGCGTCGTGAGCGACGATGATATCTTTTTTGGCGCAGTTTGAAAGGCCTGTCCTGTAATCATGATCGAGCCTCTCAAGGTCCTTTATGAACTGAGCCGAGTTTTCCATGTACTCGTCCTGCCTTGCGGGGTCGATCTCGATGAGCTTGTCCCGGATGACCCCGGTCATGCGGACGGCAAGGGCAGGGTCGAGCCAGATATGAGGGTCTTTTGTGCCGTGGTCGTGCCCTTCCTCATGCGCGGCTTCTTCCTCGTCTTCGATGAGCTCAAAACTGTCGGTAAGCTCCAGGGTCGCGACACCCTGATTTTGAAGCTCCGGCGCTATGCGCTCAGCCCAGGGGTCAAAGCCGCCTCCCATAAAGGCGAAGAGGCGCGCGCTGGAAGCCTTCTTTATATCCCGCGGGGTAGGCTCGAATTCATGGGATTCGACACCCGGTGGCGTGACGCTCTCTACAATGACTTTGTCCCCGCCGGTCTTCTCTATGAAATGCGCTATCGTGTAGAAGCTTGCGGACACTGCAAGCCTGTCGTTCTTTACCGTTTCGGGCTTGCGCTTCAGGGCGACATAGGCAGCCGCGGCTATCATCACGCCGAGTATTATGAACAGGACGGCTATCTTTTTCGCAGTGGTCATCTGCATGAGTGGCATATTCCGAGGAATTCGAGCGAATGGTTCAAGACATGGAAGCCGGTGGATCTGAGTATCTTCTCCTCCTGCTCCTCCAGATGGCTTTCAAGGACTACGTCTTCGACTTTCTTGCACTTGAGGCAGATAAGGTGATGGTGATGGTCGAGGGATGAGAGCTCGTATCTTTTGACCCTCTCGTGCAGGAACTGTATCTCTTTCACTATCCCGGTCTCCTTGAGAAAGGCCAACTCCCTGTAGACGGTGGTCTTGTTGAAGGCCGCCTTTTTCTTCTCCAGCCTGGCGATTATGTCGACCGCCGAGAGGGGCAGGGTGGAGCCCAGGAATATCTCTATGACAGCCCTCCTCAACCGGGTAAGCCTGAAGCCGGCTTCAGAGAGGTTAGAGAGTATCTCGTCGAGTTTTTGCGCCATGAGTCGAGTTTAATGCAACTTAGTTGCATCTGTCAACTGCTTTAATCTGCGCTTAACAAAAAATCTGTTAGACTTGACCTGAAAATCTGAATCTTTTTTGACCGGGGGATCGGCCTGGAGGATCAGATTGATGAAGCCTTATGAAGGAGGCAGGTATGCGCAAGGAAGAGTTGAAGCCGATGGACGTCGTTGCGATAGTCGTCTTTTTCTTTGCACTGGCCGCGTTTGTTACGAGGATTTCTATTTAGAGGCCGCTGAAAAAGTCCATCTGCCTTGTTGGCCTCAAAGCGGCAGAAGCGGCGTACGGAAAAAGTACGCCTCATTCCTCGCTCCCCTATTTAACCGGGGCCTCGCATATGGAGCTTATTTGAAGCCTGAAGAATTAGATTTGCTTAGCCGCAACGAGTTTCCTGAGTATCGCCGTTCTTATGCCGGTTCCCTCAAGGATGGGAAGCATCTTCTCAGGGTCTTCCTTCTTTGTGAAGAACCTCGGGTCCTTGGAAAGCATGAGCCCGTCCTTTACAGCCGGATCCGCTTCGTCGACAGGCGTATAATGGACCGGGATGAAAAAAGAGGGCTTGATAACCTTAAGCGCCTCGGCAATATCTTTTAATGAGATGTTATAAGTATTGTCAGCTATCGGCATTATTGCAGTGTCCACCTGTCCCAGCCCGTTCATCTCAGGTATAAAAGCGGTATCCCCGGCAAAATAGACCCGCTGGCCCGCAACCTCGATCAGAAAGCCGCAGCCCTCTCCCTTCATGTGAAATCCGCGTTTCGTGTACGCCTCGACACCTGTGACCTCGGCAATCCCGAAATCAACGGTCTGGCCTATCTTTATCGTCCTGACGCCTTTAATGTCGTGGACGCAGTACTTCAGATAGCTCTCGTGAAATGCGGCGACTTTGGTATCGACCTTCCTTATGGGAGTTATGAACTCAGGCAGGCAGTGGTCGACGTGGTGATGGGTTATCAGTATCAGGTCGGCCAGCGGTGGGGCCTCATCGAGCATTACAGGGTCGAGATATATTACTCCATTACCGGCCGTCAGCCTCACAGAGGACTGTCCGAGCCATTCGTATTTTATCCCGTTATGGAGTATTGCATCCTGATATACCGTCATATCACTTCCCCCTGTATATGAATCTATCTCATATAACGCCCCTATGAATATGATTTAAGTTGGTCGGGTAGAGTTTGAGGCGTTTATTCAGGCGTTCTAATAATCCCTTAATCTCGAGCTTAATATAATAAAACCGTACAACGAGGAAAAATAGGCCATCCCCGGGCCAAAGGCCCGCAAAACATACCTGTAGCGAATCCTTCTTCAAAATCCATTTCCCTCGCTGCCCTGCCGCCAGGGGAGGCCAGAGGCCTCCCCTGCCTTTTTTGGGTATAATTCCACCCTGGGCCAAATTCAGTCTTGACAAAATACGGCCGAGTTATTATAGTAAGCACTTACTTACCTGCATAGGGGTCGTCCAAAATGAAAGCAAGGGTCCAGAAGACCGGCCGCAAGCCCTCCAAAACCGCTTCCGCAAAGGCCAGTCAGCCCAAGAGGATGACCGGTCAGGAGCGGAGCCACCAGATAGTGCGCGTCGCTGCCGGGCTCTTCGCCAGGAAGGGCTTCAAGGGCACGACCACGCGCGAAATAGCGCGCAAGGCCGGCATCAGCGAGGCGGTCATCTTCAAGCACTTCTCCTGCAAGGAAGACCTCTACAAGGCCATCATAGACTCATGCTGCGCTGACAAGACCGGGGAATCGCGCATATTGGGCCTCCTCAAGGGAAGGGAAGGCAGGGAGGTCTTCAGGACCATCGCCGTTTTCCTTCTCGATGAGCACCAGAAGGACCCCTCCTTTTTGCGCCTGCTTACCTACAGCGCCCTTGAACAGCAGTCTCTTTCAGAGCTGTTTATGAAGACAAGGGCCCTCGTGCTCCTCGGGTTCCTGGAAGGGCATATAAAAGAGCTTGAGAAAAAGGGCTCCATAAAGGCGGCTGACCCGGCTCTGTGCGCAAGGGCCTTTATAGGAATGGTCATCCACTATGTCATCGCCCAGGAGCTCTACGGCTTCAAACGCCATTTTACGCGGCCCAATGAAGTGGTTGCCGAAACGTTCGTCGACATTTTCTTTGAAGGCATGAGGAGGAGATAGCTTATGTGGGCGCCGGGAAATCTTACGAAAGCGGTCCTTTCAAAAACCAGAGCCGTCATTTTAACCGCGGCCGTGTTCATGGCCCTGCCGTCTGGCGTTTACGCGCAGAACAGGGCGATCACGATCGACGAGGCCTACAAACTCGCCATCGCAAACCATGAGCGGGTGGCCATAGCCGGAGAGGATATAAGGCAGGCAGAGGCCGACCTCAGGAAGACCATTTCCCGCATATTGCCTAACCTCACGGCTGAGGGCAGCTATACGAGATATACGGCCGATAAGGGAACAGGCACCTTCATAACCCAGCCGGAATCCAGCACCAACGCCGAGCTCCGGCTCACCCAGCCGCTCTATTCGGGCGGAAGGGAATGGGCGACCCAGAGGCAGGCCAAGCTCCAGATAAAGAGCAGCCGCGAGGGGCTTGAAGGCGCCAAGGAAGATGTTCTACGCGACACCTCACGCGCCTACTACGGCGCATTGAAGGCCATGAAGACCGTCGAGATACAGAAGGCCGCGTTGAGGCGCGCCCTGGAGAGGCTCGATGTCGCCGAGGCCCGCCTCAAGGTAGGCGAGGTGACGAGGTCTGCGGTGCTCAGAGCTGAGGCTGAGAGGGCCGGGGCAGAGGCCGACCTTATACGGGCCAATAACAGCCTGGAGAACACCATTGAGCTATTGCAGAGGATAACCGGCGTGCGGGAGAGGATATCCGTGGTCGAGCCGCCAGCGCAGCCGCCCGTGGCCCTTACGGCGAAGGCGCTGGTGGAGCATGCCGTCAAGGAAAGGACCGACTACAACCAGAGGACGCTTGAAGAGAGGGCGGCTGATGAGGGCATAAAGATAGCAAGGGCAGGATTCAAACCATCGCTCCGGCTTGAAGGCCTTTATTCCTGGAGGGACCAGGACCCTACGACCACATTTTTCCAGGAGAACAGCGCGTCAGCGACATTGCGGCTGACGTATCCCATCTTCGAAGGCTTCCTCAGGAAGGCCGAGCTCTCTGAGGCAAGGAGCAGCCTGCGGCAGGCTGAGCTGAGGCGGCTTGGGCTAAGGCGCGACATCGAGGTGCAGGTCAGGGAGACGTTGAACAATGTAAAGGCGATAGAGGCCCTTACGGAGTCCTTCAGGCGGCAACTCGCCTTTGCGGAAGAGGATTACAAGATGGTATTCGAGCAGTTCAAGTTCGGCGTGGCGACCACGCTCGATGTGATAGACGCGGAGAACACGCTCGTGTCAGCGCAGAGCTCTCTGGCCAACGCCGTATATGACCTTGAGCTCGCGAAGATAGACCTTAAATACGTAACAGGGGCCCTCATCGAGGGCACTGAAGAATAGCAGGCGGGGTGAATATGAAGAGGCTTGAATCGACTTTGGTTTTAATAGCTCTTGTGGCTCTCTCAGTACAGGGCTGCTCCAAAAAGGAAACGCAGGCTCCCAATAGGCAGGCAGCCGCGCCGGCGGCGAAAGAGGCCAGGGAGCTTAAGGTAAGCACTGCCTCAATCGAGGGCAGGACAGTCGAGAGGACGATAGAGGCCATCGGGACCCTTGCCGGCTGGGACGAGGTCGTTATCTCAAGCGAGGCCGCTGGTACCGTAAGAGAGATCAAGGCTGATTTGGGCGACCGGGTCAGGAAAGGTCAGGCCCTGGCCGTACTCGACCAGCGGGAGGCAAGGCTCGGCTTCGAACAGGCAAGGGCAGCGCACCAGACGAGCCTGAAGGTACTGGAGCGCGAGAAGGCGACACTTGAAGAGGCTAAGAAGAACCATACGAGATACGAAGAGCTCTTTAAGAGGGAGATGGTCTCAGCGAGTCAGTACGACGACATGAGGACGCGTCTCGATGTAGCCACTGCCCAATTCCATCAGGCAGAGTCCGGTGTGGCAGAGGCTGAGGCAAGGCTCTCGCTCTCAGAGAAGAGGCTCTCCGATACGGTCATCAAATCGCCCATAGACGGTGAGGTAAGCAGGAAAGTCCTGTCCGCCGGAGAATATATAAACGAGAAGGCCCAGGCATTTACGGTGGTGTCAACCGGTACTCTGAAATTCAAGGGCACGGTCGCCGAAGCCTCTGCCCCCAAGGTAAGAGCAGGGCAGGAGGTACTGGTAACTGTCGAAGCCTTCAAGGGCAGGGCGTTCAAGGGAAGGCTCACGAGGATAAGCCCATCGGTCGATGTGCGCACGCGCACGCTCGAGGTCGAGGCCTCTGTGCCCAATCAGAACGGCACATTGAAGCCCGGCTTTTTCGCCAGGGGTATGATCTCAGCCCAGAAGGAAGGCAACGTCGCGTTTGTGCCTGAGTCGGCGGTCTACTCCTTTATCGGTATAAACAAGGTATTCGTAATCGACGGCCAGACCGCGAAAGAACGGATGGTCGCGGTCGGCGCGAATGACAAGGGATTTGTCGAGATAAGCGGAGAGGGCATAAAGCCCGGCCAGACGGTCGCCACATCGAACCTCGCGAACCTCTTCGAGGGCGCGGTAATCACAATACAGAAGTGAGCCTATGTCACTCTACGAGATATGCATAAAAAGGCCGGTCTTCGCGACCATGCTCATCATGAGCCTGGTCGTCATGGGTCTCGCATCATACAGAGACCTCGGGCTTGACCTCTTTCCCAAGGTCGACCTCCCGACCGTCACCATAACGACGAGGCTCGACGGGGCCAGTCCGGAGGAGATAGAGAGCCAGATAACCAAGCCCATCGAAGAGGCCGTAAATACCATAAGCGGCATCGACGAGCTGAGGTCTACCACCATCGAGGGACAGTCCCAGGTATTCGCCACATTCATCCTGGAGAAGGACATCAATATCGCCTCAGACGAGGTGAGGGACAAGGTCTCCCGCATACTCTCCGAGCTGCCGCCCGGCACGGACTCGCCCATCATAGAGAAGTTCGACCCGGACTCATCCCCAATCCTGTCGATGGTCGTATCCGGCAAGCGATCGGCGAGGGAAGTCACGGAGATAGCCGACAAGAAGATAAAACGCCAGCTCGAGGCCGTGAAGAACGTCGGCGCTGTCACCCTTGTGGGCGACAGGCGCCGCGAGATACAGGTCGTGATAGACCCGGACAGGCTCCTCGCCTACGGCCTCTCCATCGCACAGGTGCGGGAAGCCATAAGGAAGCAGAACGTCGAGGTCCCCGGCGGCAGGATAACCTGGGAGACCACTGAGCAGGGCCTTCGCACCATGGGCCGCATAGAGAACGTCCGGGATTTCGAAGGCCTCATCGTCGCTGACAGGAAGGGCGCGCCCGTGCGCCTCAAGGACATAGGCTCTGTCCTCGATACCGAGGAGGAGCCGAGGAGCATCTCAAGGCTCGACGGCAAGAACGCCGTCTCTGTCCTCATCAGGAAGCAGTCAGGCACCAATACTGTCGAGGTCATCGACAAGATCAAGGAGAAGGTCGGTGAGATAAAATCGACCCTTCCGTCGGATATAGAGCTCGAGGTCGTAATCGACCAGTCGAGGTTCATAAAGAAGGCCGTAAGCCAGGTCGAAGAGCACCTTGTCATGGGCGCGATACTCGCGAGCCTCATCATACTCCTGTTCATACGCAACTGGAGGAGCGCGCTCATCGCGGCAATAGCCATACCGACTTCCATCATCGGCACCTTCACCTTGATGAAGTACATGGGTTTTACGCTCAACAACATGACACTCCTTGCCCTTTCGGTCTGCACCGGCATAGTCATTGACGACGCCATAATAGTGCTTGAGAACATATTCAGGCACATGGAAGAGGAGGGCAGGACGCCGCTTGAGGCCGCTATAAAGGGCACCAAGGAGATATCCCTCGCGGTCATGGCTACGACCCTATCCCTCGTGGTCATCTTCCTCCCCATAGCGTTCATGCAGGGCACTGTCGGAATGTTCTGGAAGAGCTTCGGCCTTACGGCCACCTTCGCGATAATGATATCCCTTCTCGTGTCGTTCACGCTTACGCCCATGCTCTCGTCGCGCTTTCTTAAGCTCAAAGAGGCAAAGGCGGCGTCGAAAAACTCGAAGATCTATTCAATTGTCGAGGGCTCCTATTTAAAGCTCCTCGGCTGGAGCCTCAGGCACAGGGCCATTGTCATCATAGCGGCGATAGCGATGCTCTTCTCCGTGGTGCCTCTTTCAAAGCTCTCGAAGGCAGAGTTCATCGCCGACGACGACATGAGCGAGTTCGAGGTAATAGTCGAGACTCCGCCGGGGTCGTCCCTTGACAAGAGCTCGGAGATAATCGCAGGGGTCGAGAAGAAGATAGCCGCCATCCCTGAGGTCGAGCACACCTTTACGACCATAGGCGTAAGAGGTCAGTACCTCTCCAACGTGACCGACGCATCGATATATGTCGACCTCAAGCACATGTCCGAGAGGGAGAGGCCGCAGAAGGAGATTATGCAGGAGGTGAGGGTGCTCCTGAAGGACATGCCGGGCCTCAGGGTCAGCGTCCAGCTCATCAACCTCGTCTCAGGCGGCGGCTTCAAGTCCACGCCATTTAACCTTGTTCTCCGCGGCCCTGAGCTTAAAAAGCTCGACGAGTACTCCGGCGAGATAATCACGAGGCTCAAGGCCATACCCGGATTTGTCGACACGGACACGGGACAGGCCCTGAAGCACCCTGAGCTGCAGGTGCACATAGACAGGCAGAAGGCGTCTGATCTGGGCGTGAGCGTCGAGGCCATAGCCGCGAGCCTGCGCACGATGGTCGGCGGCGAGAAAGTATCGCTCTTCAGGGAAAAGGACGAGCAGTACAATGTAAGACTCCGCCTTGCGCAGGACTACAGAAAGGACTCGGGCAGCATCTACACCCTTACGGTTCCCGGCAGCGACGGAATGCTGGTGAAGCTCAACAATGTCGCCGAGCTCACGCCCGGCACAAGCCCCGGACAGATAGACCGCTTTTCACAGGAGAGGCAGATAACGATAATCTCGAACCTGCACAATAAGCCCCTTGGCGAGGCTATGGCGGACGCCGACAAGCTCGTAAAGGAGATGAAGCTGCCGCATGAGTATTCGACATCGTACCTCGGCAGGGGCAAGCTCATGGCAGAGGCCTTCAGGAACTTCATGATAGCCTTTGTGCTGAGCATCATTTTCATCTACATGGTGCTCGCCGCCCAGTTCGAGAGCTTTGTCCATCCGCTCTCGATCATGACATCGATTTTCATAGCAATACCCTTCGGCATATTGAGCCTCATACTCGCCGGGAACACGCTCAATATCTACAGCGTAATGGGCATGTTCATCCTCATAGGAGTCGTAAAGAAGAACGGCATACTCCAGGTGGACTACACAAATACGCTCCGGGCGCGCGGCATGGACAGGTACGAGGCGCAGATGCTCGCCAACAAGGTGAGACTCCGTCCCATACTCATGACAACATTCGCGATCATCGCGGGCATGCTCCCGGTCACGCTCGGCAGGGGCGACGGCTCGGCCGCAAGGGCCTCGCTGGCAGTGGTCATAGTCGGCGGACAGGCCATGTGCCTCCTTGTAACCCTTCTGGTCATTCCGGTAGTCTACTCGGCGCTCGACGACATAAAACTTCCGGCCTTCCTCAAAAGCTTCAGGCTTCCCTGGAAAAAGAGGCCTGCCGAGCAGGCTTGACAATCGTATCCATAGCGGGAAGACTCTAAAAGTCGGCCTCAGGAGGGTTCTTTCGAATAGAAAAAATTCTCCTGAGGCGTTAATCCTTTCCGGAGGTCCCATGAAGCTCCTATTCGTCGGCGATGTCATGCTCGGGCGCCTTGTGAACAGGGAGCTTTCAAGGAGACCGCCTGAGTATCCCTGGGGCAATACTTTGTCGAAGTTCAAAGGGGCGGACGCGAGGATAGCAAACCTTGAGTGCGTCATCTCGGACAAGGGACGGCCCTGGTCAGCCACGCCCAAGGTATTTCACTTCCGGAGCGATTCAAAGAATATCGAATGCCTCAAGATAGCCGGTATCAACGCCGTATCCATCGCCAATAATCACTCGCTCGATTACGAGTATGACGCGCTGTTCGAAATGATCGAGATCCTGGAAAGGGCAGGGATAGCACGCGCGGGCGCGGGCAGGAATCTGGATGAGGCGAGCAGCCCTGCCTACTTCGAGGCCGCGGGAAAAAGGTGCGCCATGTTGGCCTTTACCGACAACGAGCCGCTCTGGGAGGCGAAAAAGGACAGGCCGGGCGTCTATTATGTGCCTGTCGATGTGGATGACCCGAGGGCGCAGGGGCTATTCGACAGGGTAGAACTGGCAAGGAAAGAGACCGGTTTTGTCATCGTCTCGGCCCACTGGGGGCCTAACTGGGGCTACACGCCAGCCGCCTCTCATATACCGTTCGGAAGAAGGCTCATCGAGAGCGGGGCCGATATGGTTTTCGGACACTCCTGCCATGTCTTTCAGGGCATTGAGTTCTACAGGGGAGGGGCCGTCATATACGGCGCGGGAGACTTCATCGACGACTATGCCATAGACGAAGAAGAGAGGAATGACGAGTCTTTCATCTTTATTGCCGAAATAGAAAAAAAGGTAAGGTCGATGCGCCTGGTTCCCACTGTCATCGAGTCGCTCAGCGCGAGGATGGCGGAGTACCCGAGGGCAGAGCTCATCGCGGCAAAGATGAAGAACCTCTGCTCCGAGTTCGGGAGTATGGCTAAATGGGACGAGAAGGAGGGTTTCTTAAGGGTCTTGCCCGGTTAGGCCCCTTGTTTTTTCATGACGAAAATCATATAATATTCAGGTTAAACGCAGTAGATTGATTATTGATAATATATCGCAAGGAGGATGACAATGCCCGAGATAACCGGCCATATGACCACAGGCGAGGTCACTACCAGATGGCCTTCGACAAAAGAGGTCTTCTCAAAGCACTTCGGCTCCGGCTGCTTTACCTGCCCGGCCTTCGGTGGCGAGCCCATTTCAATGGCCTGCGCCATGCACTCGACCGATGTCAATATGTTCGTCGGCGAGCTCATAGAGGCCGCTAAAAAGGACGAAGCGGTTAAAGCTTAAGCCTTTAATAACTACGGGACAGCGGGCCTTTCGGCCCCTGTCCCGTCTTTCATTTCCCTTTCTCCAGCCGTAAGAAGCCCCGAATAGATATTCGCAAGCTCCCTGTTTATCTTCACGCTGTCGTATTTGCCTTCCACGAACTTTCTTCCTGCCTCGCCCATCTTTATCCATATATCAGTATTTTGAGCTAAAAAGCCTATCTTTTCGGCAATGGCAGCCTCGTCGCGTTCCGGACAGAGAAAGCCGGTGACGCCGTCGAGCACGCCCTCAGGTATGCCGTTATGCCAAGTAGAGACTACGGGCAAGCCGGCTGCCTGGGCCTCCTGCAGCACAAGCGCCTGCCCCTCCCTGTCATGGTCCCTGGCTGTGACGCCGTGGAGCAGGAATATGTGGCAGGAATCGTAAAGCACAACTGCTTCCTTGTCGTTTACATCATAGAGGAACTCGACATGCTCTGTTATACCGAGCGAGCGCGCGAGGCTTAAAAGCCTCTCCCGCTCAGGGCCGTCCCCCGCAATGGTGTAACGGACCTTCAAGCCTCTTGAGGCGAGTATCTTCACGGCCTTCAGGGCGTACTCGTGCCCCTTTTTCTCTACAAGCCTGCCTATCGTCAGGAGCCTCAGGGGCTCGCCGGGCATGATTGACCTTTGCCTGAACCCGAACTTGCGGAGGTCAACGCCCACGGGCAGTGTAATGAGCTTCCTTTCATCACAGCCGAGTTCAACGGCCCTCTTTCTCGTGAAAGTAGTATTGGCAATGAAGAGGTCGCCGTGGCGGAAGAGCGTATCGTAGTAGCCCGGAGCGGCCTTGAATGGGAGGCTGTTGACATCATAGCCGTGGAACGAGGTTATGTATCTGCCCTTCACGCCCAAGAGCTTGAGATAGATGGCAAGAGCCCCGTTTATCCCGAAGTGCGAATGAATGATATCGAACCGCTTGCCGAGGAAGGGCGCCAGGAGGTGCAGTATCTTAAGAGAGATGGCCTTTTTGCCGTAGCTCAGGAAGTTTATTGACTTCATCACATCGATCGGCGCCTTGCCTATGTTTGAGGCAAGGAGCTTCATGCCGGATAAGGTGCGCTTGAGCCTCTGCTCCGGCGTAACGAAATGGAAGGTCTTCTCCCGAAGACCGTACCGCTCAACATCCGTATGGACCTTCTCCTCCTTGCCCCTGTACTCGGCGAATATGGTCACGCTGTGCCCCATATCGATAAGGCCGGTTATCTGGTTGAGGATAAATGTCTCGGAAAGCTTCGGAAAGGTGCTGACTATCAGTGCTATGTTCATTTTACCCCCTTTTTCAAGTATTGTTTAAAAATCGTAGATGTCAATGTTTCAACAGCGGGCATTGTTTCAATTTTGAAATGCTCTCGGAATCGCCTGATTTATTTGGTTTTTTTCAAAAATCGTTTCATGGCGTTTCAATTTTGAACATTTCGGGAGTGACGATGCCAATCGCGGAAAATTACTATATCAATAAAATCAATGAGTTATGGTCTTGGATATGGTTTGGCACGGAACTTGAAAAGAATAGGGCGTAATTGCAGCTGATTGAGAGATGCAGATGAAGACAGAGACGATACCGTTGTACTACATTGCATTTGTTTTTGGGCTTTCGGCGCTTGTATTGCTCGCGCTGGAGAGCGCAGGAAGGGGGGTCTTCTGATGACAAGGATGGTAAAGCTGATAAAGGCCTGGACCCTTCTGGAAGTGATCGCGCACATAGCGGTCATCTTCACCATCATCTCAATGGCTACCGGCCTGTGGGAGAGCAATATGCCCTGATGAGGAGGTAACCAATGAACAAGGCACATATCTTTGAAGCGATACTCTTTATGACCCTATTAATGTTCGCCATGACGATTGCCCTGAGCTGAAGGCTCCACGGGCGTGAAGACATACCGGATAACCCCCAAAACCCGCAACCAAACCCGCCAAACCCTCACAAGTCCCTGCCAGGCTCTCCGGTGAGCCTGGCAGGGACCCGCTGCTCCCCCACGGAGGTGGGTTCCAGCAAAGAAGGATTGAAAAGGTCCGAGGCGGGGCTTATAATCACAGGTAAGGAGCGCAGAACTTGACTGACAACGCCCTGAAAATATCATCCGACCCCCAGTCGGTCCATAAGTACCTGGAGCTCAACAGCGACGCCATCCTGAACAGCATCGCGGACGGCGTTGTAGTCCTCGGGCTCAACCACCGCATACTCTTCATAAACCGCGCGGCAAAGGAGATCCTCGGCAAGGTCGGCGCGGAGGATTTCTTCAAGAGCGGCAAGTGCAGCGAGATAATCGGCCACACCGGCTGCTCGTTCGACTGCCTCATTAACAGGACGATAAAGAGCAGGGAACACCTCTACAATTACGAGGTGACGCTCGAGCGCGGGGACAAGTTGCTCACGCTCAGCATCAATACCTCTCTTCTCAAGGACGAGTCAGGCAGCATAATAGGTGGCATCGAGATCTTCCGGGACGTCTCGCTCATAAAGGAACTCAAGGACGAGATAAAGGGCAAGTACTCCTTCAATAACATAGTAGGCAAGAACTACAGGATGCACGAGGTCTATGAGCTACTGAAAGAGGTCGCGCCCACGCGAGCAACGGTACTTATCGAGGGAGAGACCGGCACCGGCAAGGAGCTCATTGCCAACGCCATACACCACAACTCTCCCCGCGCGGAAGGCCCTTTCATAAAGGTAAACTGCGCCGCCCTCTCCGAAGGGCTTCTTGAAAGCGAGCTCTTCGGCCATGTAAAAGGCGCATTCACCGGCGCGATAAACGACAGGGCCGGAAGGTTCGAGCTGGCTGGAGGAGGCACGCTCTTCCTGGACGAGGTGGGCGACATCACTCCGCATACACAAGTAAAGCTCCTGCGCGTCCTGCAGGAGGGGGAGTTCGAGAGGGTAGGAGGCATCAAGACCATCAAGGTCGATGTGAGGGTAATAACCGCCACGAACAAGGACCTCAAAGCCCTCGTGGACAGGGGTGCGTTCAGGGAGGACCTCTTCTACAGGCTCAAAGTCGTCCCCATTCGCCTTCCGGCCCTCCGTGAGCGCAAGGACGACATACCGCTTCTCGTAAGGCATTTCATAGACAAGTTCAACCGCGAGATGTCCATGGAGGTCCGCCATATCTCGCCAGCCGCAATGGAACTCCTGATGGAGTACGAATATCCCGGCAACATCAGGGAGCTCGAGCACATAATCGAGCACGCGTTCGTGCGCTGCCAGGGCAACACCGTAAGCCCTGAGCACCTGCCCAAGGACCTGCAGGCAAAGGCCGCCGTCGAGCGCGTGCTCAATACCGATGAGCCGCTCAAATCCCTTGAACGGGAGATGATCTTGAAATCCCTGCACGAGACCAAATGGAAGTACAACGAGACGGCCCGCATGCTCAAGATGAGCAGGACCACGCTCTGGCGCCGCATGAAAGACTTGCGTATTGAGAAGCCAAGGTAATTTCTTCGCTCAAAACCCTCTCTAATACTCCTCTAATCTGAAATCCTTAAAATTAACAGTAGAGCCGTAGAACGGCGTTTTTTTCAGTCCGCAGGATTGTTCCAGGAGAACGCTCATCTTGAAGAGCAGGTCCTTGATATTCGAACTGATCGCCCATATCCTGACTTACCTGGCGGTCCTTATAACACTGGCCCTTATGGGCCTGTTATCCGGAGTAGCATGAAAGAATTGGTAATCGCTGCCGCCCGGTTACTGGCCGTATTTGCCGCGCTGTTGATAGCCGTATTCCACTGAGCCGATTCGCGGCGGCTTGACATATCAGTCCTCAGGCACAAGAATCATACAGATACGGGGGACGATATGAAAATGGCCGTTTTCGAGGTCGAGGAATGGGAGAGGGCGGCTTTTGACAGGATCGATTCCGGCCATGAGATAAGGTTTCTGAGCGACCATCTTACGGCCGGGAACGCAGGGCCATATACAGACGTGGACGTCATATCGACCTTCATCTACTCCGAACTCGACAGGGCAGCCCTGAGCCGCTTCCGGAACCTCAAGCTTATCGCCACCCGTTCTACAGGCTTTGACCACATCGACATCGAATACTGCAGGGAGCGCGGGATAAGCGTATCGAATGTGCCCACATATGGCGACAACACTGTCGCTGAGCACGTCTTTGGCCTTCTGCTTACGATCAGCCATAACATGATAGAAGCCATCGAACGCACCCGAAGGGGCGATTTTTCCCTGCAGGGCTTGCGGGGTTTCGATCTCCGCGGAAAGACTCTCGGCGTGCTCGGCACCGGCAGCATCGGCAGGTATGTCATAGACATAGCGAAAGGCTTCCACATGGAGGTCCTTGCCTATGACCTTTTCCCGAAAGAGGAGCTTGCAAAGAATCACGGCTTCAGGTATGTCTCACTTGAAGAGGTCTTGAGGAAGTCAGACATCATAACGCTTCATATCCCTGCCACAGCCGAGACGCACAACTTCCTCTCCGAGAGGGAGTTCGGGATGATGAAGGACGGTGTGGTCATAATAAATACCGCGAGAGGCACGCTCATCGACGTGCAGGCACTACTCCGGGCCATTACGACAGGCAAGGTCGCGGCAGTCGGGCTTGACGTCCTCCCGGAGGAGCCGACCATCCGGGAAGAGGCGGAGCTGCTGCGTTCGATAGTCCAGAAAAAGCCCCTCGACGTGCTCCTGGCAGGGCACATATTACTGCGCCTGCGCAATGTCATCATAACCCCGCACAGCGCATTCAACACAAGGGAGGCGGTCCAGAGAATACTCGATACTACTGTCGAGAACATCTCGGCGTTTGCCAGGGGCGAGCCTAAGAACAGGGTGATTTAGCGATTCCTATTCCCATCTGCCTTCGAAGAGCGGCATTGTCGGGTGTTGCTCCTTTTCGCCTCTTTCGAGTACCTGTGACGAGATAGCCATTCAGAATACCCCCTTTCTCATTCTACTAAGTCTTGCTGCGGGAGACGGCGAGTCAAGTTGCCGGCCTCAGGCCTTTTGAGCCGATTTTTTGAGTTTTTATGCAAGAATTTTGGGTTGACAGGCAGGTTTTTTTTTGAGACAATCTTTTGATTCTGCAGCGGATGCGCGCCAAACATGCGCATTTTGATTGAAAATGCAAAGATTTACCTCAAAGCCCCCGTAGCTCAGGTGGATAGAGCAACGGATTCCTAATCCGTGTGCCGGACGTTCGAATCGTCTCGGGGGCGCCAAATAAAATAGCGGTAGAAACGCATAAATACAGCGTTCTACCGCTTTTTCTTTCTCGAAAAATCTCTTGATAGCATGCCCATTCTTGACTATTATTCCCAATAATTTCCAATTGTGATAAAAAGTAACTCACAAATTACTCACTTTAGTGGTCACTTAAAACCCGCCACATAGGGTCGAATCAAATCACGCCATTTTTGAGAGGTGATATTGTATGCCTTCTTCCCGAGGAGGTGTAATCGAACCTCTGCCATTAATTTCAGTCTTTGGTAAAAAAATGCAGCCTCCAGGAGCACCTTATCAGGAGGGAACTGTCGATTTCCGATGGGAAAGGGAGTGGCGATTTCCGTACGCTCGTGGAGTATTGAAATTCACTTCGACTGATATTTTTGTCGGTCTTTGTCAACACGAGGAGATTACGGAATTTGAGAGCGCTTATCGACCAATCAAATTCATTGATCCTAGGCGAAACATGAAATGGTATGATAGTAAGCTTATCCAATCACGCCAGCGGCTTAATTTGAAGGAATCCGTTGTCTAAGTTGTAAAGGCCACTAGGATTCAATAGATATTTTAACACGGTTGTTTTTCGAATCACCTTGATTTTATTGAATAAATAAATAAGTTGATTAGAGTGATGATGCGATCGAACCTACTTGTTAAGGCATAGATTTGTTTTATGGAGCACCGCGTTCGGGAAGATTCCTGGAAGCCCGAATCGAAAAACACCCCGGCTCCATCAAACCCAATTCCATAAGCATTCCAGCTAATTAACCTGAATCCGGCAGAAGCAACCTTAACCGGCCTGAATCGAAAACAAACACAAATCAAGACCGGATTGCGGCAAAATTGTGGCGGTTATCCACAGGGGGCACTTAAGTGCCCCCTTTTTATTTCCGGGCTCTATTAAAAACGAGGCTGAAGAAAATGAGACCATTAGGAGAAGTATCCACGTGGTTTTTTGATTATAATGCCGAACGATCTCCAGAATGCCTAGCCGAAGACTGAATGTAAAAATTTGTTAATTTTAAAAAAATAGTTGCAATCTGTTTTTTTGGGTATATAATCGCGTTTCGCGGCAGGGAGCTCATGGATTGACAGCTTTGAAAATATCCTGAGCCAACGAGATTAAACAACCCGAAATCATCACGATACATCAAGAGCTCCCTGCCAAATCAGAAGAACTGCCAACTCCCGCTATTACCATCTCTCCTTGGGGGCAATTCTTCAAGCTATACGGGAATTGTCGTCTTTAAATGCTGAACAGTATCCTTAATCAGATTGCTTTTATCCGTAAAGGCAAAGGGTATACCCAAGCAGAAATAGCAGCTGAGATAAGGCTAAGCCGAACTTCCTATGTTCGCAAGGAGAACGGGACCATACCGCTTACGCTGAAAGAATTTTTGCGAATTGCCGATTTTTTAGAAATACAACCGGAGTCTTTCTTCAAACCTGCCCCAAAGAAAAATGGGTCTTCACCATTTCCTGTGGGTAAATTTTGTTAGCTTTAAGGGTCCTTGATAAAAGAAGTCAGGACTTTGAGTTTCAAATAATGTTGGTCTTTGATGCCATAGGCCCGGCGCTGGATGAGCCGGATCTTGTTATTAAGGCCCTCCATGAAACCGAGGGACACTTTGTTGTCGGGATGGCAATAGCTGACGATGCCGTCCCAGTGGCGTTCAATCATGGCCGCGAATTTCTCGAAAGGCTCTAAGCGCTGCCATTTGAGCTGGGCCTTCCAGTTGTCGAAAAACTTTCTGGCCCAGGCAGGGTTGTTGTAATCCCATAGCTGACCGAAGGACTCCTTGAGCAGATATGCCTTGTGCAGTCTCCGGTTGGCCTTAAGAAGCAGCTGCAAAGACCGTCGGCCTTCCGTATCCAGGTTCGCCCTGTGCGACAGGAGCGTGTAGCGCTGGCCTTTGATGAACTTACGCTCTTTCTCATTGACACGTTTGTATTCCTGACGGCGGACCTCGTCCAGGGCATCGGAGAGGTGTCTGAGCACGTGGAACTTGTCGAAGACGATTCTGGCATTCGGCGCGTTGCGCATCGTGGACTTCCGAAAAGCCTTCCACATGTCCATGACAGCGAGCTTAATCTCGCGGCAGCGTTGAGTGCCGATTTCGTAGAAGAACCGGTCCATCTCCACCTCGGCCCTGCCAGGCGAAGAACTCATCCATATCGGCCGTTGCCGGTCGAGGTCGGCTACGACGATAGCGTAGCTGTGTCCTTTCCGGATGGATACCTCGTCGATCCCGATTGCCCGGAGCCGCTTGGCCGGCGGGTGCTTGGCCAGGAGCGCTTCCATGTAGGCGACCTCCAGGCGGCGGACCTGGCCCCAGGACAGCTGGTGCATCTCGGCCACGCGGTCAACTGACAGCTCCCGGCACTGTCGGCCCACGGCTTGGGCAAAGCGCCGCGTGAATCGCCGCGAATCTGACAGCCATGCAAGGCGCTCCTGTCTCACGCCGCACTCCGGACAGGAGACGCGGCGGTATTCGAAGTCCAGATATATGCGCGTATCCCCGGCGTCCAAATCTCTGACCCTATGCTGGCGCCGGTCGTAGAAATGGCGAAACGACTTTCCACAGACGGAACAAACGGTTTTTTTTGATGCCGCCGCAATTGCACCACGCGGGCTCTCTGGTCTCCCTTGACGCCGCTCTTGAAGCGAGCCAGAGCCCGAAAACCGGGATGGCTATAGAGGGATTGGAACGAGGTCTTGGTCTTCATGACGAAGACCTTACCGTCTTCAAGCTAAACGTGTCAAGTTTTCAAAGAGCCCTGAATGCAGAAAAGCCGCGCCAGATAAGGCTGAAAAAGGACTCGTGGGTTAAAATCTACCCACATAAAACGGCGAAGAGCCAGAAAAGTAAAAGACGTAAAAAGACCCAATGACCAGCTCACAACTTTTATGTTCAGCAGCATCCGCGGCCTCCTTTTTTATTTTTCTTTTCGGCAGTTTCTTCGCCTGAATGGCCATTATGCTCATCCGTGGATTCCCTGCCGCCGTGGCCTTCATGGTCTTCCCTCCCACGCCCGTGCCCTCCGTGCATGCCATGTCCAAAAAAATGCATGCCTATAAAAAAGGCAAAGAATAAGATAAAGACCCAGTTCTCTCTAATCCACTCCATAAAGGCTCCTCTTTATCAGGTGTTCAAAGTGAGCGAAAATTTACGCCAAGATTTTAACCATCCTTTTTTCTCAGAGATCCGTTTTTTTCAACTCACATCTATCTTAAGTGTCTTCAGGGTAGCCGAGTTGGCCACGACCGAAAGGGAACTCAGCGCCATAGCCGCGGCCGCTATTATCGGGTTGAGATACCCCAACGCCGCTATGGGAACACCGATAGAGTTATAAATGAAAGCCCAGAAGAGGTTCTGCTTTATCTTCCGCATAGTTGCCTTGGAGAGCTTTATGCCAGCGAAGACATCCCTTACGTCGTCTTTTATCAGTATTATCCCGCCTGTCTCCTTTGCCACATCCGAACCGCTGCCTATGGCTATGCCGATATCCGCCTGTGCCAGCGCAGGCGCGTCGTTTATGCCGTCGCCCACCATGGCAACAGCCTTGCCCTCTGACTGAAGCTTCTTTATTATCCCGGCCTTCTCGCCCGGCAGCACATTGGCTATGACTTTCTCTATCCCTGCAAGTCTGGCGACGGCCTTCGCTGTCCTCTCGTTGTCTCCGGTGAGCATTATGACCTCAATGCCCTCTTTCTTGAGGGCGTTAACAGCTGAGATAGAACTCTCTTTCAAGGTGTCTGCCACAGCTATTATGCCGATTATTTTTTCGTTCCTCGCAAGGAGCATGGCTGTCTTGCCCTGCTCCTCAAGACCTTTCAATTTCTCTTCAAACTCGGCTATATGGATACTGTTTGCCTCCATGAGCCTTCTGTTGCCGAAAAGTATTGTATCCCCCTTGAAGCCCACCCTTACCCCGTGACCCGGCACAGCCTCAAAAGTATCCATGTCAGGGACGTCGATATTTTTCATCCGCGCCGCCTTTATGATCGCCTCAGCCAATGGGTGCTCGGAGCCTTTCTCGGCTATGGCGGCGTATTTTAAAATCTCGTCTTCGCTGGACTCGAAGGGGATTATGTCTGTTACAGACGGCTCGCCTTTTGTAAGCGTCCCGGTCTTGTCAAAAACGATAGTCGTGAGCTTCTGCGCCCTCTCCAGGTACTCGCCGCCTCTTATGAGAATGCCGGCCTCGGCCCCTTTACCTACGCCTACCATGAGGGCCGCAGGGGTGGCTATGCCGAGAGCGCACGGGCAGGCTATGATCAACACGGCTATAAAAGCCAATAGCCCTTGAGGAAAATTACCCATCGCCCACCATCCGAAGAAGGATAGGAAAGCTACCGTCACAACCGCTACGACAAAATAGCCTGAGACCTGGTCGGCTATCCTCTGTATGGGCGCTGAGGATGCCTGCGCCTGCTCGACCATCTTGATTATCTGGCTGATTGTGGTCTCTGCGCCTACCCTTACGGCCTTGAACTTGAGCATGCCCACCTTGTTTATGGTGGCCCCTATGACGCTGTCCCCCGGTTTCTTCTCGACCGGCATGGACTCGCCGCTTATCATCTTTTCATCCACAGAAGAAGAGCCTTCCATTACAAGTCCGTCAGCCGATATCTTCTCGCCGGGCCGCACTACCACAATCTCTCCGACCTGGACCGTCTCAGCAGGTATCTCCATTTCCTGCCCGTCCCTTATAACCCTCGCGACCTGTGGTTTAAGGTCAAGGAGCTTTCTTACCGCCGCGGAAGACTTCTTCTTTATAATCTCCTCCATGTACTTGCCGAGCAGCACAAAGGCGATGATGACAGCCGAGACCTCGAAATACACATCCCTCTCAGCTACCTTGACCGGCAGGATATCAGGTGCAAATATGACTATAACCGAATAGACATAGGCAACGGACGTCCCCAGGGCTATCAGGAAGTCCATGTTTATCATCCGGTTCTTAATCGCGTTATACGCGCCCTTGTAAAAGCTCCAGCCGCCTATGAACTGGACCGGCGTAACAAGGATAAAGAGCCACATGCCCCAGGTAAACCACGGAAGCTGAGGTATCGGCGCCCAGGTTACGATGGTCGCGCCCGCGGCAAGGCCAAGGAAGAAGGCTGCGCGCAGGATTGCAAGCACAAGGACGCCTGCCAGGGCGATCGACACCCGCCGCTTCATCTTCTTGAGCTCTTCCTCTGGAGATTCAAATGTCCTGAGGCAGCCGTCGCTGCAGAAGTAATACATCCTGCCGCCAAGCTCTTTTTTAAGGGACTTTCCCTTTTCGACCACCATTCCGCAAACAGGGTCCTTAGCAGTCTCCCTGGCGCCGGGCGCGGCATCGATCATGCCTTTGCCCTTTATCCCGCCGGGCATCTGCTCTTGAACCCTGCCCATTGCGAACCGCTCAGGTTCCTTGTCGAATTTCTCCCTGCATTTAAGCGAGCAGAAGTAGACGGTCTCCCCTTTATAGGCGCTATTGCCTGCCGCCTTCTTCGGGTCGACTTCCATTCCGCATACGGGATCTTTTGCCATTGTGACCATCCTTCCCTTCAAAGTCTGCCTGACCTGAATATGGACCATACGAGCCAGAGCCCCAGCGCAAGCGCGATTATGTAACCGGCGGCCCCAAGGAGCGGCACCCCGCTTACAGAGGGCCCGATGTGAAGCTGCATTATTATCGAAGAGCCTATTATGATGGCCGCTATAATCAGGCTGAACGAGAGCCTGTTGCTCGCCTTGTCTATTCGGACTCCGAATTCTTCAAGGTTCTCATGCTTAAGTTTGAGCTCAAGCCCTTTTTCCTTGAGCTCCCTTATGACCCTTGAGGCATCCGTTGGCAGGTCCCTGAAAAACCTGTTAAAGTCTCTGAGGGCCTTGTACATATCCTTCCTGGAAAGAGACGGAAGGAGCTGGCGCGCCATAACAGAGCCTGCGTAGGGCCTGATGTTCTCGACCAGGTTGAAATCAGGGTCCAGGCCGCGCACTATAGATTCAACAGGCCGGGCATAGAGGATGTAATAAAGACAGATCTCGGGATCATGCGCACCCTGGCGTACCTTTTGGAGAGGCGCGTTCCCGAAGCCATCCTGACCCTTTCAGCCTCTGAAAGCCGCAGGACCTCTTCTTTCGGACTCTCGCCCTTTCCTGCCCGGCCTGAAAGACCAAGCTTGTCAACCAGATGGCCGAGGCCATGCCTGAGGAGGACGACAGCTATCTTTCTGAGGCGCCCCATCTCTCTCAATTTCATGCCCATTC
>Ga0209341_10000363_pt1 | contig 47001 bp, 45 predicted proteins | sample RifCSP13_2_FD_184020 | JGI IMG/M metagenome (GOLD analysis project Ga0209341, IMG submission 184020) | Soil microbial communities from Rifle, Colorado - Rifle CSP2_sed 13_2 (SPAdes) (version 2) | ecosystem: Environmental > Terrestrial > Deep subsurface > Rock core/Sediment | place: Rifle...
TTAGAAAATTCTGCCAACTGAACATTATTTTGTTCAGTTTCATTTATCTCATTTGTTCTACTTGCTTTGAAATGATTGTTGGCGATACCAGTTGAATAAAGAGCATAAAATTTCTTTTCCTCAAAGCGAATTTTCTCCCACGGTGGATTACCTAAAACTACATCATATTTCTTCAGCTTGTTTCTATGCAACGAAAGTTGTTCATGATAAATAAACCCGCTGGAAAAAAACTCAACCTTCTTTGATTCGTCAATTGCAAAATTTGTTTGCAACAAAAAATTGGCATGAACAAAGTTTTCTTTAAGCCTATTATAAAACGATGGCTGATTAATCTTTAAAAGCAGATTGAGTTTTGCTACCTCCAAAGCCAGGCAATCCACATCAAAGGCAGAAATATTCAAAGCAATTGATTTAAGCAAATCAGATTTCGTGATATCTTCAACTTTTAATTTCGCACACAGTTTTTCAAAGTAGCCAATCACTTCAATCAAAAAATTGCCGCCACCACAGGATAAGTCAGCAAAACTAATTGAAGTTATTTTTTTTAAAAATTCCTTGTTCAAGTTTTCAGAACTATTTGCAGATAATTTGTTAATTCCAAAATTCAATTCAAAAAAAGCATCAATAGTTTTTTCGGTAACTGACTTCGCTAAGTTCGCAGGCGTATAATAACTGCCAAGCTTGTTTCTGTAATTCTTTGCGGTGGAAATTTCTGTTCTATTAGTTTCATTCCCCGTTTCAATACTCAACAGTATTTCATAAAGCGCAGGAATATCTATTGATTCAACTCCTATCAAGTTGCAGAGGTTGTCATCAATCAATTTGATTAAACTCTCATTTGTATTCTCTATGATTGACGAAAATAAATTTTCATCAGAAAAATAATTATTTAGCCAGTGATTTGTAGCAGAAACAATCTTGCAATCTTCTCTCTTAAAGTTATTTTTAAGAAAAATAATTGCAGCAGTAAAAACTGCTTTTGTTTTGAATCTCTCTTTGTTGAGTGCAACAGGGTTAATGTTTTGCTGATTGGCAAAACACTTTGAAAGATGTTCCTTCAAAATATAGGTGTATATCTCTAATGCCTTATCCATTATGAATGAACCTGTCCAATCGTTAAATATTCATTAGAAACTGAAATCAATGGCTTGTTAAAAAAACTAATCTTGTGATGATTGTTCAGAATTGAAAAAATCCGTTGAGTTAAATCAGTTTGATGTTTCAGAAACACATATTTGGATTTTATTTTATCAACCACGACGTAAACATTCAGAACATCAAACTTATAAATTGAAATTTGCTTAACACCCAACTCATTCAATATAACTTTGTGTAGTAAGTCATTAAAATATTTTGCTTTTGTGATATGCAAAAGAGAAACATATTTTTTGATTAAATCATAAATTGCTTTGGGGTTCACATCAAGTTTGTATGATAAATTTTCAAGCACACTTTCGCTTCCAACTGAATAACCGTTAATAGCTCTGCTTGTTGACAAGCAATTCAAATTAATGCTTGAGGATAAAAGAAAATCCAGTCTATCTGCATGAATCTTTATGGATTGGTTCTTATTGAAAAACGGAGATTCACCAACAACGCTTTTGATTTCAGCCAATTCTTTTGGGTTAAAATTATATTGGGTTCTAATTTCAAGTTCTATTTTAGACTCTAAGTATAGTCTTTGATAATCGCTTTCAATATCTTCCATGATTGAATTTTCAATAAACAAATCAATATCTTTTATGGTAGTATAATCGTAATACTGGAATTCAAAATTTGGTAACTTCTTTTGAAGATATTTTTCTTTTAACTCTAAACATTTTTTGCTTTTCTGTGCAATGTATTTTGAATCCAAAATATTTTGAGCAACAGGAATCTTTGAAATGTAGCCTGCACTGATTGTAAATTTTGGATTGATAAGTTTCAGTAAGAATGTAGCAACCCTTGAATTAAGAAAAGCAAGATGTGCATTTTTATCTCCTTTCAAAACTTGTATTCCTGGACCAGATGCAATGAAAACCTGATTGTCTTTTAGTACTCTCACATTCAAACCCAATGTTCCAGTATCGCTGTAGACAAGTTGAGTTGAAGGAATTTTATCAATGTTCCTTAATGCACTTCCCTTGTTTGCTCTTATAATTTCTGCATTCTCACCCCAAAGCACCTTGTAATAATTTAACCCTGCCCATTTGCTGAAACCACCTCCCTTGCTAACTAACTTCCAATCTGGATTTCCATTTACTTCCCAAGCATATTTTACGAATTCCGCGTTGTTTCCTGTTGACGTGCCCTGCATTGGCTTTGCAAACTGCGAATATAAAGAAAGCTTCTGAATGTTTTCAAAGCGATGCTCTAATTGATAATTGAATTCAAGATTACTGTTTTTCAGAAACTGACTTTGATTTAGCTCAAAAGTTAGTTCTTTCAAAATATTTCTTTGAATTACAGCACTTCTTTTTTCAGTTAGAGACTTGAACTTTAAATTATAGAACCGAGATGCTTTCCTTTCGGAATTACCAATAATACACAAAGAAACATTTGTTTTTTCCCCGTTAATGTCTTCAAAGGCATTGCTGCCTAAATCAACACACTCTTTTAGAGTTTGCTTTTCTAAAAAGGTTTTTCTGAATTCTGTCAAAGAAGATAAATGCATCCAGTTGTTCTGAGAAACTGCACCCAGCACATCTTTATCATTCATCACCTGAATAATTCTTTGGATAAATGACACACACAAATCACCCTTGCTTTGCGGATAGGTTGTAAGTAAATAATTTTTTAGTGAAATATCCATATCCCTTTTACCCATAAATGGCGGGTTGGTGACAAACACTTTTATCTTTTTCCCTTTATTGATTTTCTCTAATTGAGACTTAAAAGTTGTTTTGTTGATAGAGTTTGAAGTAACATTAGGATTTAAGAAACCTAATTTATCACCTAGTTCACCACCATATACTTTTATCTGAGTTGTTTTACTGGGCACTGCATAGGAACATGCCTTCACAAACAAAGACAGAGAAGCAACCTTAGATAGATTACAATCCAAATCATATCCGACAATTGCATTATTTAAAATAAAATCAACAATCTTTTGATCGGACCAATTAGGCTTTGTCTTTCTGTACAGACTGTAAAGACGTTCAAAAGAATAATTCAAAAAGTTACCGCCGCCTGAAGCGCAATCAATAATAACAACTTTCTCAATATTCTTTATACCTAAACTATTTAGAGATTCATCAACTAAATACTTTACCATGTATTTGTCAGTAAAGAATTGGGTTGTAAAAAGCAAATCTGCATCTTGTATTTTCGCTTTATCCTTCCCAATTTTCCTAAATGCGGATTTTTCTAGCCCCTTTTTCATAAACTGATAAGACCATGAAATTAAATCATCAAGGTCATCATCTAATTCATAAAAAACAAATTTTAATCTTTCAGCTTGTATAATAGGTTTTTCTTTTAACTTAGATTCGGTGTTATTGAAAACTTTTATAAGTTCAGGAAATCTTTGTTTAATAAGTTGAATCTCATCTTTAAATTCTGAATTATAATTATGATAGGTAATATTCATCTTACCGTTCCTGGATTTATGCTTGCGCAAAGATAAGCAAGCTATTATTACAGAAATGTAAATGCTTAAGTTATGTATAGGAATCGCATTCTCAAGAAAATATGAATTTTTAATAAAATCCGAAACGAAGTATTTTAATTTTTTCTTCATGGCGTTCTCTTTTTCGAGTTAGAAAAGTATGGAGCCAATTGCTCACTTACTATCTGAATAGCTTTGTGTGTTGTGCCGTTAACACCATATTCTTTGACTATTTTTTCAGAAATAACAATTGATTTTAATTCCAGCTCGGAGATTTGAAGATATTTTGATATGCGTTCTAACTGTTCATTTGTTGGAAATCTGACATTTCGCTCAAACTTTGATAACAATGTTACGTCAATATCTGTACCCATTGATAACTGGTGTAATGTTTCCTGTCGTTTTAATCTTGTATTTTTTATAATATTTCCGAAATTCATAGACACTAACATACTTGACAAATAATGTCTTGTCAAGATTTATCTTGTTTGTTTTGTTAAACAGAAAACGATTTCACGTTCCTCTATCTGGGCAATTTTGGGGTCACCCATTTAAAGGGGGAGAGTCAAGGGGTCAAACCTTCGGGAGTCATAGAGTCATAGAGGGTCAGGTCTATTTTCTTGACATAAAAAAACAGGGCCAGCTACCATTAAACAGGAAGGATTTGAAATCATTGGCCCAATAATCCGCTAAGGGGACGCAGCGAAACGCTGCTGCTGATTTCAGGCATTACCGGGTAATCTCTCGGCAGGTCTTTCACATTTTTACAAACAAGTTGTAATATTTACCCTTCTATGCTATTTTCTCCGCATGCGCATGGCTAACATCCTGAAAAAAATTACTGAATATCTATCTGACGAAAAACCGATAATCGCTGCATATCTGTTCGGCTCCACGGCAAAAGGAGGAGCAACGGAGAAAAGCGATATAGACATAGGGATACTGCTGAAAAACGATTTTAATCTTATCGCTAATTTTGACTACAAGCTGAGGCTTATGGGGGAATTGAAAGATTTGACAGGCAAAGCGGTTGACATAGTTTTCATAGACAGGGCAGATCCCATCCTTCAACACCACATAAGAAAGCACGGGAGAATCATCTTTGAAAGGGACAGGCGTAAAAGGATAGTGTATGAAATCAAGGCCAGAAGGGACTATTTTGATTTTCTCTTCCGGCATAAAAAATATATGGAAGGAATGCTAAAAAGTTTTTAGGAGGCCGTTGTGGTAGACAGGTTGGTCTTGGAAAGACTCTTCAGCCTTATAAACGGCTATTTGAACGACCTCAAGTCGGTTAAAGATGTAACTTTTGCCGAATATGCAAAAGATGTAAAGCTGCAGCGATTTACAGAAAGAACCCTTCACATTGCGATAGAGGCATGTCTTGATATCGCCAATCATATCATATCGGATGAAAGATTGAGGGAACCTGAAGACAACAGGGATGTATTCAAAGTCCTCGGCGAAAACAAGATAATTTCGGCAAGGCTTCAAAAAAGACTTGAGGAGATGGCTTCCTTCAGAAACCTCATAGTCCATTCTTACGCAAAGATAGACAATGAAATTGTTTTGGCATTCTGAAAAAACGACTGCGGGATATTGAGGAGTTCATGAAGGTTGTATCAAAATCGAAAGAAATAGGAAGAAAATAGGGATACCATTAAATAAGAAGGATTTGAAAATAACTGGCCCAACGATCCGTTAAGATAGACACAGCGAAACACTGCCGCCGACCTAAATAATGAGGTAAAAAAATGAAAACAAAAACTTTGATAATTTCTATTTTCCTGTCAGGAACTATCTTGCTTTCTTCAGCCAGCAATACAATTGCCGCAAAGCGCACGCTTTGGTTGAATAAGTGCGCATCATGCCATGACGGCAAGACGGCGCCTGCTGCCGAGTCTCTTGTGAAAAAATACAAGACTGTTGAAGATTTCACGGAGGCTGTTCAGACCAAAGGACATAAGGGCATGAACATCCTCAAAAGCAGCATCCCTCTCCTTAAAAAAATTGCGCAGGAATTGGGAATAAAGGATTCGCAAGGGAAATAATCGAGGCAGTCTTACACTGCAATCATCTTCTTTGCCTTTTTTAAAATCTCTTTTTCATCTTTATATTCAACCGTCTTTATTGCCTCATCTATGGGAAACCATTGGCAGTCATTAACTTCGCTGTCATGATTTTTTACATCTCCTTGAGTATACTCCATCAGGAAAAAATAGACTATCTTGAAAAACCGTTTTGTCTCTTCCGCCTCTTTATGCGCATAAAAATATTGAATATGGTCAATCAGTTTTATAATCTTGCCGTCCAATCCGGTCTCCTCTTTCACCTCACGGTGCGCTGTTCTGGCAATAGTCTCGCCGTTTTCCCTCAAGCCCTTGGGAAGACACCAAACTTTACCCTCTTTTACGGCAATGAGGGCGACCTCAATCCCCCTTTCTCCCCCCTTTTTCAAAGGGGGGATTGAGAGGGGATTTCTACGGAAGATAACGCCGCCTGATGATATTTGACGCTCGGTCTTCATACCAACTTTTGACTTTTGACCCCCGCTTAAAACCTGCGGGGGCAGGCCCCTGACTCCTGACTGTTTCATATAAACCCATCCAATCTCCCCAACCCCTCAGCCCTCGCAATCCTTACTGCATCTTCAAATTCTTCGCCAGTTATCCTTCTGTTCATCGGCGGATGCTCAAAGGCCTTGTAGCATGGCCTGTATTGATCCATGATATTCACATAGCTATTTTGGGAAATCTCCTTTGCAATAAAGCGCATGACCTCCCGCGTGCCTGCAAGGCCTTGGGGCAGAACGAGGTGCCTGATTAAAAGCCCCTTTTGTGCTATCCCTTTCTTGTCAATCACCAAATCGCCTACTTGCCAGTGCATCTCTTTTATCGCTGTCTTTACTGTTTCAACATAATCAGGCGCTGCCGAAAGTTTCTTTGCAGCAGCATTATTCCCGTATTTAAAATCAGGCATGTAGATGTCAAATATGCCATCCAGGAGTTTAATAGTCTCAACTGATTCGTAACCGCCGCAGTTATACACAAGCGGTATCTCAAGACCTTTTTCAATTGCATAAGGAAGCGCTGAAACAATTTGTGCTGCCTGATGGGTAGGAGTTACAAAATTTATATTGTGACACTCCTGGCGCATGAGGTTTATCATCATAGCGCCAAGCTCCTTGAGAGATACTTCTCTGCCTTCTCCCAGATGGCTGATATCATAGTTCTGACAGAAGAGGCACTTCAAATTACAGTATGTTAAAAATATTGTTCCGCTACCGTAATAACCAACAAGCGGCCTCTCCTCTCCAAAATGGGGATGAAAACTTGAGACCATCGGCAAACTGCCGACCTTGCAGACACCTTTTTCCCCTTGAAAACGATTTACCCTGCAATGTCTCGGGCATAGATGACAGTCTTCAAGTATTTTATTTAAGACATCTATCCTGTTAGAAAGTTCACCTGTTTCGTAGAGTTTGATATAGGAAGGCTGTGGCATGCGGTTGGAGGTTGGAGGTTAGAGGCAAAATATATTATTTAAAGCCTTTGGCCTCTATCCTCCCACCTCTAACATATTTATAACGTCGGTTTTTTACCCTCTTTCTTGCTTTGGCAATTTACACAGCAGTATGTCAGCGGAACTATCTTTAATCTATCCTCGCTTATCTCTTCGCTGCAATTTTCACATATCCCATAAGTCCCATCCTCAAGTTTCCTAATCGCCTCATCCATCTTTGTAAGCTCTTCACGTCTTATATCAGCAACAGCAAGGCCGGTATCTTCAATCAAATCAATAAGCGACTGCTCCTCTAAGTCTTGTGGATTGTCAAACTGTTCATTATATTCTCTGCCAAGCTTGTTAAAAAACTCCTCCCTGAGGTCATTCCACATCTTACGCTTCTTATCCAGAAGCATCTTTTTCAGTTTTTCCTGTCTTGCCTTTTTATTAGCAGTCATAAAACCCCCTCTGTTGGAATTGCAAATTAAAGATTGCAAAATGCAAATTTTGAATTTATCAGCACACCGGATATTTCCCCTCAGCCAACTCCACGCAAAACTTGCCGATATTTGAAAGGCCGCTATCTATTATAGCTTCTGCTTTCTTTCTTACCGTCTTTTCACCAATACCCTTAGTCAAAATAATCTGAGCAGACGCAAGATGAGGTTTGTCAATCCTCATGCCTATCTCGCTTAAGAGCCACACATAAACCTCTTTTATGCCTTCAATATTGTCATATATATCCTTTGCCAATTTGTGGGCAAGAATATTATAAATCTTTCCCACATGGCTTACAGGGTTTTTGCCGGCAGCAGCCTCTGTGCCCATTGGTCTGTTGAGCGATATAACGCCGTTCACCCTGTTGCCCCTTCCAACTTGGCCGGAATCGGCATCTTCAGCAGATGTGCCAAGCAACGACAAATAGATGCCGCCGAGGCCCTGCCCTTTTTTATCAAGAGTATTGTAGTGGATATTAATTTCTTTAAATTCCTTCCCAAACCTTTCATGCACAAATCTATTTGCTACATATTTTATTCTGCCTTTTTTTAGAAAGTAATCATTTACATCTCTAACATATCTTGAAACCAAAGGCATTGCAATTGTCAAATCCAGTTTTCCGCCTTTACGAAGCCCCATAACCTTAACATCATCTCCTGTCTCAGGGATAATCTCTTTAATTCTCTTTGAATTTAAAAATCTTTCCACCTCATAAACAACATTTTCAGTCGAGGTAAATGGAGCATACCCAACGGCAGCAGATGTATCATTCGCTCCTTTCAGTTTTCCCTTTCTTTTAAAAATATCCGTAAGTTCTTCAGAACCCTGCGCAAGCACAACCCTGTATTGAACATCCCTTTCAGCATCCACAAACCTTATATTATTCTTAAACCACTTTTTTGCGGTATCAATTGCTATCTCTTCCACATCTATATCTTTGTTGCCAACCCTGAATGTTGCCCTGTCTCCGATTATTAGTTCCATGGGTTTTATAATTTTGCCGCCGCCAAATCTTCTTTCCACCTGTCCGGCAACCAAAAGTCCTTTGTCAATATTATGGTGCAGTATATCGCCGAATCTTTTCAAATATTCCTGACTCAGCGCAACTGAAATGCTCTCCATAATCGCATCACAGATATAATCAGGATGGCCGACGCCCTTTCTCTCAACAATCTCAACATCCTGCTCTGACACTGATTTATTTTTAAGGATTTCTATTGTGATGTTACGCATAGAATCTACCTTTGGCATTTTTCAGAGTGAACCACCCATATACCTTTCCTTCTCGCTAAATATGCAGCCGCAATACTGCTGGCGGTAAAGCCCCATATCCTTTGATTCTTTAATACCTTCTTTCCAGCCTATGCGGAAGTCATCGTAGTAAAATGCCACACCGTATTTATCCGCCAGACCCAATCCAATCTTTTTTATCTCATCGTGCTTCTGGTATTTGCTGTAAAGAAGCGAAGATGAAAACCAGTCAAAATTATTTTCCTTTGCAGCCTGTGCGGTTGCCTCAAGTCTTGATGAGTAGCAGTAGCCGCATCGCACATTCTTGGGGACAGATTTGAAATCTGTCCCCACTGTGTTTTGCAGAAACTCCTCAAGGTTGTATTCATCGCGGTAAATCATCTGTACATTCATTTTATTTGCAAGAATTTTTACTGCCTCAAGTCTTTTTTGATATTCTGTATAAGGGTGGATATTGGGATTAAAGAAAAATCCCCAGACATCTATCTCCTGATTAAGACCTTCAAGGGCATGCTCCCCTTCAAGTATCTTCTTTAATGGGTAGATGGCACACGGGCCACAGCAGATGTGGACGAGTAATTTCATGAAAGCCTTTTGCTAAAACAGTTATGCATCCGTAAGTTAATACACTAACAGGCTGTTGAAAAAGTCCTCAACAGCCTTGATTACACAGATTCATAAAGACGATTACATAGATAATTCACAAGATTTTAATCTGTGTAATCTTGTCTTTTATCTGTGTAATCAGAAATTGTTGAGTTTTTCAACAAGCTCCTAAAGTCTAAAATAAAATATTAGGACGTATGATTACCTGGAAATTATCTCTTCCCGCTTTGTCACGGAGAGAACCAGTATATTTTTCGGCGTCTTCCCATACAAATCCCACTGTTAATGAGAACGCTATTTTTTGCTCCTTAAACGGCCATTTTTTATCAATAGTCAAATAATGCCTCAACGGGGTAAGGGTTTTGCTATCCACATCAAATGTGTATTCAAAACCGCTGTTTTTTAGAATCGAGGCATATTCCTCCAGGTCAAGCATACTTCGACGAAGGGATAAATATATGACGTCCTTGATATGCGGATTGTCATGCAATTTGCCGCCTATTCTGAAACTCCAGTGCAAATCACGAGTTGAAAACTTTCTATCGCCTTTAATCTTCCATTCTATTTCGCACCAATTATCGTCAATCAACTCGTTGTCCTTGATGTGATAATTGCCGATGCTTATCAAATAGCCCATGTAACCAAAGTTTCCCTGTTTCTGCTTCTCGCCAGGTTTAGTAAATTTTATCACATTTCCCAGGAACACCGAAAAAGCATACGGTTCTTCAAATCCTGCAGTTACAGTCTTGACAATATTCAGATTACTGGAAATATCGGTTGATTTATAAAAGTCATTGGCATCATCTTTTAAGTATACGCCAAGGTTTGGCATAGGAAAGACAGCAGCCTCCAGCACAAGGAATCTTGGAATATAGGAGCTATACAGAAGGTCTCTATAAATTTCAAGCTCTTCCTTTTCGCCGGCATCAGGTATAGGCTCGTCTGTCAGACCAATATAAAGCCCGATATTTGAATAATAGGCATCAATCTCATACTCGAGACTAACCTTCTTCTTGTTTATTTCATCTTCTTTTTTTACCGGCTCTCCATCTTCGGCAAAAATATTTATTATGGTAAGGTGCAGAAACAAAAAAACGAAAACTATCCTCAATAAATTTGCAGATGTCATTTCATTAGGCTATAGGCAATGGACGATAGGTTTTTCCTATTGCCTCTCCCCTACTGCCTTTTACCTGTCTTTTAAAACAATTTTTCCTGTACGCTATTTTGATTCCCTTTGTATATCTTTCCCATATGTTCATACGCCGATTGTGTTGCAACCCTGCCCCTTGGCGTCCTCTGAATAAAACCTTCCTGCATGAGATAAGGCTCATATACATCCTCAAGCGCATCCTTTTCCTCGTGAAGGCTTGCTGCAAGGGATTCTATACCAACTGGTCCGCCGCCGAATTTATCAATGATAGCTGAAAGTATCTGCCTGTCCATTTTGTCAAAACCCTTTTTATCTATTTCAAGCATCTTCAATGCCTCATCAGCTACATCCTTTGTTACAATCCCCTCAGCCTTTACCTGAGCAAAATCCCTCACCCTTTTTAAAAGTCTGTTAGCAATCCTCGGCGTACCTCTTGAACGTCTTGCAATCTCCAGCGCACCGCCATTATCTGTTTTAATGTTCAAAATACCTGCTGATCTTGTGATAATAGTCCTAAGTTCCTCAGATGAATAAAAATCCAGCCTTGAGATAATGCCAAATCTGTCTCGCAAGGGCGATGTCAAAAGCCCTGCCCTCGTTGTTGCACCGATAAGAGTAAACTTTGGTATATCCAACTTAACGCTTCTGGCTGACGGACCCTGGCCAATGATTATGTCTATATGATAATCCTCCATTGCAGGGTAAAGTATTTCTTCAACAACACTGCTTAACCTATGAATTTCATCAATAAAAAGCACATCGTGTTCTTCAAGGTTTGTGAGTATTGCAGCAAGGTCGCCGGGCCTTTCTATAACAGGGCCTGATGTAGTCTTTATATTTACATTGAGCTCATTGGATATGATATACGCAAGGGTTGTTTTGCCGAGCCCTGGCGGGCCGTAAAAAAGCACATGGTCAAGGACCTCGCCCCTGCCTTTTGCAGCGTCAATAAAGATCTTTAGGTTTTCCTTTGTAGCACTTTGGCCTACATAGTCTTTTAGAAATTTAGGTCGAAGTTGGGCATCAAAGGTCTTTTCATCTTCTAATACAATTGGTGTGATTTCTCTTTCATCCATTTGCCAGAGCCTTCAGCGATTCTTTGAGCAAGACTTCAAACACCGCTCCTGTATTGGTCTTTCTGACCTTTTCTATCGCCTTTTCAGCCAGAGCCCATTTATAGCCAAGATTTACAAGAGCGGACAATACATCCCTTGACATAACATCATACTCCTGACTCCTGACTCCTGACTCCTGACTCCTATTTATGACTGTCATCTTGTCCTTAAGTTCAACAATCAATCTTTCCGCTGTCTTTCCGCCTATACCCGGAATGGCCTTGAGTCTTGCTATATCACTGGATGACACGGCTGTAACAAGGTCGTCTGCCGGTATGCCTGAAAGGATGTTCCTTGCAAGTTTTGGCCCTACCCCGGAAACGGCTATGAGCATTTGAAATATCTCTTTCTCTCTCTGGGTAAAGAAACCATACAACTGCATGGCATCTTCCCTTATATGCGTATGCGTATTCAGGCTGACATATTCCTCTACATCAGGCAGTTTATAGTAAGTGGAAAGCGGGATATGAACCTCATAGCCGACGCCTCCCACATCAACTATGACAGATTCCGGAGATTTGTGGATTATTTTACCTTTTATGTGGGCAATCATAATTAAATACGGGCTATAGGCAATAGGCTATGGGCTATAGGATTTTACCTGTTGCCTATTGCCTCTCGCCTCTTGCCTGCCTTTATGGTGTATATGGCAGATTGCTGCTGCCAAGGCATCAGATGCATCTGGTTTTGATATAGAATTCAGCTTTAATAGAGCTTTCACCATTTTTTGAACCTGGTCTTTTGTAGCATTCCCATAACCAACAACTGATTGTTTTATCTTCATTGGGCTGTATTCAAATACAGGCAGCCCCTGCTGGGCAGCGCACAATATCGCCACCCCCCGCGCATGGCCAAGCATGATGGCGCTCCTGGCATTCTTTGCGTAAAATATCTCTTCAATAACAACGTCGTCCGGTTTAAATTCACCAATGACTTTTTGAATGCTGTCAAAGATTGAATTGAGTCTCAAGGCAAGATTTTTTTTTGAGCCGGCGACAATGCTGCCATCAGAAACATGAAGCAATTTACCCTTGTCGCTGTCAACTATGCCGTAACCTGTAATATGAGAACCAGGGTCAATGCCGAGAACCCTCAAGAAGCCCCCCTTTAAACTGCAATTACGAATTATAAATTAAAAATTAAGAACTGAAAATTCGTAATTCGTAATTACTAATTCATAATTGTAGTCACGCCACTTTTTCCATCTCTTCCTGCGATATATCAAAGTTTGCGTAAACATTCTGCACATCATCCAATTCTTCCAATTCTTCCAAAAGCCTCAGAACCTGCTGCGCATCCTTGCCTTCTACCCTTATGGTGTTCTTTGGTATCATGCTTATTTCAGAGAGCGTATATTTGAGGCCCTTTGCATCAAATATTTCTTTTACCTTATGAAAATCCGTGGCCGCTGTGTAAACCTCAAACACCTTATCCTCATTATTTGTTATCACATCCTCTGCCCCGGCATCTATAGCAATCTCCATGAGCTTATCTTCAGTTATAGAACTCATATCAAATGTAAACATCCCCTTTTTTTCGAACATCCATGCAACTGAACCGCTCTCGCCGAATCTGCCGCCGCCTTTGGTAAATACACTCCTTACTTCTCCTGCGGTTCTATTTCTATTGTCTGTTGCAACCTCAACAAGCACGGCCACGCCGCCATGGCCGTAACCTTCATAAAAGAACTCTTCATAATGGACGCCCTCTAATTCTCCGGCCCCTTTTTTAATTGCCCTGTCTATATTATCTGATGGCACATTATTGCTTTTTGCTTTGTCTATGGCCATTCTAAGCCGCGGATTCCCATCAGGGTCTCCGCCGCCCATCTTTGCAGCTACAATTACCTCTTTGATGAGTTTTGTAAATACCTTTCCCTTTTTAACATCGCTCTTAGCCTTTTTGTGTTTAATATTAGCCCATCTTGAATGGCCTGACATTTTTTAAAAACCTCCCTAACTTATTCAGAGCGCTTATAAATTAGCATAAAATAAAACCTGTTGCAAAGATAAAGATATTGTCAACAGCCTAACAAATTGTAAGCAAAAGATTTTTTAGACTCTCATACTCGTAAACCTCTCAGTTTATTTTACATAAATTTTTACATAAGTTTCAGCTTGATAACCCATTTTATATTTGTTAGTATAAACCGCTGACCGACTTGATAATATAAAGCAATACCTTTGCAACAGCCTGTGAAGAACCTCGGTTGTTCTCATTGATCTATAGACTATAAGCATCGCAAGCACTCAAATTTAGATACATAAAAAAACTTAAAGGGGTATGGCAAATGGTTTTTAATTATGTTTTTGGTTTATTCTCCAATGACCTTGCTATTGATCTTGGCACTGCAAATACACTCATCTATGTAAAAGGGCGAGGGATTGTATCAAATGAGCCCTCTGTAGTTGCCGTAAAAAAGGACGGGAGAGGAAGAAAGGTTTTGGCAGTAGGCAAAGAGGCTAAGCTGATGCTTGGGAAAACCCCTGGCAACATCACAGCAATACGGCCAATGAAGGACGGTGTTATAGCTGATTTTGAGGTTACAGAAGAGATGCTCAAGCACTTCATAAGAAATGTCCATAAAAGGAGATTTGGGTTAAGGCCGAGAATCATAATATGCATACCCTCAGGCATAACCCAGGTAGAACAGAGGGCTGTCAGGGAATCTGCGCTATCAGCAGGCGCAAGCGAGGTATATCTCGTTGAAGAACCAATGGCAGCTGCCATTGGCGCAGGTCTGCCCATAACAGAGCCGTCAGGAAATATGATAGTAGATATTGGCGGAGGAACAGCAGAGGTTGCAGTCATATCTCTGGCAGGGATAGTGCAGGCCATGTCAGTAAGAGTAGGCGGCGATAAGATGGATGAGGCTATTGTTCAATACATAAAAAGAAAGCATAATCTCTTTATCGGAACAGAGTCATCAGAGGCTATAAAAATAAATCTTGGACTTGCCCTCCCTGGTGAGGAAAAAAGAAAAATGGAGATAAAAGGCAGAAATCTTGTAACCGGCATACCCACAACCATGGAGATAGATAGCGAAGAGGTAAGAGAAGCGCTTACAGAACCACTGTCTTCTATAATAGATGCAGTAAAATCCGTATTGGAACGGACACCGCCAGGCCTTGCGGCTGACCTTGTTGATAAAGGAATCGTGATGGCAGGCGGAGGGGCCCTCTTGAGAAATCTTGATGTAATCCTAAGGGAAGAGATAAAGCTGCCGGTTACTATAGCCGACGACCCGCTGACCTGCGTTGTCCGCGGCGCAGGAAAGATTCTTGATGAAATAAAGCTTTTAAGAGAAGTAACTCTACAGTAAAAAGAGTTGCAAGCTGCAAATTGCTCTATTTATGTCGCTGTGTATAAAAACTTAAATCTCGCAACTTGAAAGTTTAATTATGGTAAGTTTTCTAAAAAAGCACCGCGTAATCATAACATCAACCGCTCTCTGTCTCTTCTCGCTTCACATAGCGTCTACGAATGTTAAAGGTATCGGCGGAACAATAATTAGCGGGAGGGTTATATCCGCTATAGCCTCGCCTATCCAGTATGGTATTAATCATACGATTGGTGCAATAAAAGCAACATGGGCATCATATGTATATCTTATCAATGTCAGCAAGGAAAATATATTGTTAAAAAATGACATTGATAAGCTGAAAGAGGAAAATAACCAATTAAAAGAGGCTGCCCTCTTAAGCAACAGACTGAAGGAACTGCTGGCCTTCAAGGAAGACATATCCGGTCCAGCAGTCGCAGCCGATATCATTGGTATTGAGAATACAGGCTGGGTAAGAACTGCAAGCATCAATAAAGGTTCTTCTGACGGAATCAAACGGGATATGGCGGTTGTCACCACCCTTGGTATTGTAGGGCGGATTATAGAGGTGCAGCCAACAACTTCAAAAATTCTCCTTGTTACAGACCCCAGGTGCAATATTGACGTGGTTGTACAGAGGAGCAGGATTAAAGGCATCACCGAGGGAACTGGCACCAACAGACTTGTCTTAAAATATGTAAGACATGAAGATGATATACAAATAGGGGATAAATTGATATCTTCCGGCCTTGGCGGCATCTTTCCTAAAGGTATGGTAGTGGGTGAAGTATTTCGTGCTGAAAAGGGAGATGATAATTTTTTTATGGATATAGAACTCAAACCAGGGGCTGACCTTCAAAAACTGGAAGAAGTCCTTATTATCACAGGTAACATAAGCCCTATGTCCCCCTTGCTTTAGCGTAATTCAATGAAAATTTTTACCATTTATCTTGTTCTTGCCTCATTGTTTCTCATAATAGAAAGCACAATCCTCTCTATTCTGCTTCCTTCTCTTTTGATTCCGGATGTTATACTCATAATGGTTTTTTATCTCGCTTTCGGCAATGCATCCCTTGAAGGGGTATTAACAACTTTTGTGTTGGGCTATCTAACCGATGTATTCTCCGGCGGGATAATCGGCCTTTCCTCATTTACTCTTCTGTTGATATTTATTATAACCACAAAACTTTCAAAGATATTAACTCTCAACAGCATGCTTATAAAGGTCGGAGGAACAATCTTTATAAGTATCATAAAAGGAATATTAACCTATACATCTTTAAGGTTCTTAAACCAGGAAATACCATTCTATATTATCTTCCCCATAGCTGTCTCTACAGGCATCGTAAGCCCATTTGTATTTGCCCTGATAAATAAAATAGAATTGTATTGTATTCCATATAAAGGAGAAGATAAAATAATAAGCAGATATTAAAATAAACTTATATTTTTTCTCTTCCAGAATACTCTTATAACATGGAAGAGAGAATCAGGTGTTTAAATATATCAGCATATATCGGCGAATAGACCTATGAATGTTTATTTAGGAAAAAACGAACCAAGTGAACTTAAGGCAAGGCTTTATATAGCGACAGGCATTGCCTTATCAATATTTTTCCTCCTTGTTATACGATTATGGTTCCTCCAGATATTTAAGGGGAAAGAGTTTAAGGAATTATCAGAGAATAACAGAATAAGATTAGTGAGGACAATAGCCCCGCGCGGCCTCCTTTTAGACAGAACAGGCACGGTAGTGGTGGGAAATAGGCCTGCCTTTAACCTTGCCGTAATACCTGAGGATGTAAAGGACTGGGGAAAGATAAAAAAGGTTATCCCGCATATTGTTCATCTCACAGAAGCGGATATAGAAGGAAGGCTTCAACAGGCGCAAGGACGCCCTCCTTTTCAGGCAATAAAATTGAAGGAAGACTTGACATGGGAAGAAATAGCCAGCATTGAAACATTCAGGATCGATATGCCGGGCATAGTGCTGGAAATAGAGCCAAGACGCGTATATTCTTTCGGAGAGGCAGGCTCACATGTTATTGGCTATCTTGGAGAAATAGATGAACAGCAAATAAAGAAATTGAAAAAGGCAAATTATATGCTCGGAGATTTTATCGGCAAGTATGGAATAGAATATCAATGGGAAAAATATCTGCGCGGTATAAATGGCGGCAGGCAGATAGAGGTAGATGCCATAGGAAGAGAAATAAAACTTATAAAAAAGATAACCCCAACGCAAGGCTATACTATTTATCTTACTATAGATTTAGAAACACAATTGGCGGCAAACAAGGCAATGCAAGACAAAGTGGGCGCTGTAATTGCCATAGACCCTCAAAACGGCAAAATACTTGCAGCAGTAAGCAATCCTTCTTTTGACCCAAATCTTTTTGCAGCCGGCATTGACAAAGAACAGTGGAATAATCTTATCTCTAACCCATTCCATGTCATGGAGACCAAAACCATTCAAGGTCAATATCCTCCAGCGTCAACCTTTAAGATGATTACAGCGGCAGCAGCGCTTGAAGAAGGGGTAATTACCCCGTCAACCAAGATATATGCAGGCGAGTCATTCTGGTTTGGGAATAAGGAGTTTAGAGACTGGAAGGCTGGCGGACACGGCATAATTGATATACACAGGGCAATCGTAGAGTCTTCAGATACCTTCTTTTACCAGGTAGGTTTAAAGGTAGGAATAGATCGCCTTGCACATTATGCAAAAGGTTTTGGGCTTGGCAGAAAAACAGGCATTCAATTGACAAATGAAAAACCCGGCCTTGTGCCATCCAGCAGATGGAAAAAAGAGACCCAGGGCGCGCCATGGTATGAAGGCGAAACAATATCTGTTTCCGTAGGGCAGGGTTACCTTCTTGCCACCCCTCTCCAAATGTTAAACGCATATGCCGCTGTTGCAAATGGCGGCAAACTCTATCTCCCTCAATTAGTCAATATGGTGGAAACACCCGAAGGTCAGGTCATTTGGAGGTTTATGCCGCAGGAAATAGGAAGGATTCCTATGTCGCCTGCAAATATAAAAATAGTGAGAGACGCATTAAAAGGGGTGGTAAATGAAAACGGCGGCACTGGATGGCCGGCAAGAGTTCCGGGGGTAGAGATTGCAGGCAAAACAGGAACAGCTCAGGTAATAAAGCTGAAAGAAAACGCCCCAAGAAAAAAGCCAAAAGATACGCCGTATGAACAAAGGGACCATGCATGGTTTGTAGGTTTCGGGCCAGCAGAAAATCCTGAAATAGCTGTAGCCGTTCTTGTAGAGCACGGCGGCTTTGGCGCAGAGGCAGCTGCGCCTGTTGCCCGTGAGGTTATAAAGGCATACCTTAAATCAAAACTACAGGCAACCATATTTAAAACACCAGCAGTTAATGCAGCAGAGAACGTTAACTTAGAGGAGTCAGATATCAATGATTGACAGAAGACTATTTCTTCACTTTGACTGGGTTGTCTTTCTTGTAACAATATTTCTATGCCTTATCGGCATCTTGAATATCTACAGCGCCGCCTTAATGGACAGCGATAATAATCTATATGAAAAACAGCTTATTTGGTTTTCCATAGGCTTGGCCCTAATGATATTAGCTACCTTAGTTAACTATATACATTTGGAGAGGCTTGCCTACCCAATCTATATCATCGCAATTATTCTTTTAATATCAACTATCTTGACAGGCCGCACAGCAGGCGGCGCCAAGCGATGGCTGAGTATAGGTTTTGCATCGTTTCAGCCATCAGAATTTGCAAAAATTGCAATAATACTTATTTTGTCAAAATATTTTAGCGCCATAAAAATTCCATTCAGGGGGTTATCTCTCAAAGAATTGATTGTACCATCCGTCATAGCCTTCATACCGTTTATACTTATTATCAAACAGCCGGACATGGGAACTGCTGTCATCATATTTCTCATCTTTGCGTCTATGGTCATCTTTGCAAAGGTAAGACTTAAGTTACTTATAGGTATTACAGCAATTTCTTTACCTTTAATACCAATTGCGTGGCATTTTTTAAAAGATTACCAAAAGGCGCGATTAATGAGCTTTTTAGACCCTACGCTGGACCCCTTAGGCACAGGCTACCATATTATGCAATCAAAGATAGCCATTGGTTCCGGAGGTATCATTGGGAACGGCTTTACAAATGGCACACAGGGGCAGCTAAGGTTTCTCCCCGAACATCACACAGATTTCATATTCTCTGTTCTCGCTGAAGAGTGGGGATTTATAGGCTCATTTATTGTCCTCATATTATATTTCGTTCTGGTACTCTGGGGGCTGAATATAGCGCAAAATGCAAAAGACAGACTTGGGGCATTTCTTGCCTTTGGCGTATCATTTATGTTCTTGTGGCACATCCTCATAAATATTGGTATGGTAACAGGTATGCTTCCGGTTGTAGGGGTTCCCCTCCCCTTTATGAGCTACGGGGGTTCTTTTCTTATTACTACAATGATCGGCGCAGGGATACTTGCCAATGTCAGCATGAGGAGGTTTATATTCTAAAAAAAACGGCTGTATTCCTTGCAACAGGAATGTATGCAGGGTATTCTCCTCTTGCACCAGGAACACTTGGCACTTTATGGGGAATAATACTATGCTTCCTTATTCCATCAATGAATTTAGTTATATATGGGGCATTTCTGACTATCAGCTCTTTAGCAGCAATATGGCTGTCATCAGTTGCAAAGAGTTTTCTTAATAAAAAAGACCCAAGACAGGTAGTGTGTGATGAAATTGTAGGCTATATGTTTGCGATGTTCCTTATATCATTTACCCTGTCTCATGTAATTATTGTATTTCTCTTGTTCAGATTTTTTGATATAGTAAAACCCTTCCCGGCTGGTTTAATAGATAAAAGAATGGACAATGGTTTCGGCATAGTATTGGATGACATTGTGGCAGGCATATACAGCAATATTGCTTTCAGGTTGTTTGCTAAATTTATTGCAGTATGAAAAAACAGAAAGAGGCCTCAGAAGAAACAGTTGCGCGCCTCATGAAGAGGTTAAGACTTACTCTATCTATAGCAGAATCATGTACCGGCGGTCTTCTATGCCATAAAATAACTAATGTATCAGGAAGCTCTAAATACTTTAAAGGCGGAATCATCGCATACCATAATGAAGTAAAAAAGCAACTGCTTGGCGTACCGGCACATATATTGAGTAAGTTCGGCGCTGTAAGCAGAGAAACTGCTGTTGCAATGGCATATAGCATAAGAAAAATAATGGCTGCTGATATTGGCATAGCAATAACAGGCATTGCCGGCCCAACAGGCGGGACAGCGGCTAAGCCCGTTGGAAGTGTATTTATAGCCATATCGGCAGCAACAAAAAGTAATTGTCAAAATTTCTTATTTCAAGGAAACAGAAAAACTATAAAACTTTCAACCTCAAACAAGGCGCTCAATATGCTGAAAGAATTTTTATTAGCAAAAGATAATGGAACAAAATAGATTTGTAAGAGCCTTTATTGCCATAGAATTGCCGAGCATAATAGTTAAAAGTTTAGGAGAGATTCAGGATAACTTAAGAGATACAACTAACAAGATTACATGGGTAAAACCGGACAATATTCACCTTACCATGAAATTTCTTGGCAATATAGAAACAGATAAGGCACATGCTATAGAAAAGATATTGAAAAACATAGTTAGCCAAATCTCCATTGGAAAGCTGTCAGTCGAAGGGGTTGGGGCATTCCCAACAATAAATAACCCGCGGGTAATATGGGTTGGTATAGAAGATGATAAAAACTTGCTCAAGATCTATACTCAACTTGAGGACGGACTGGCATCACTTGGCTTTAAAAAGGAAGATAGGCCATTCAAACCGCATCTTACGCTGGGAAGGGTAAAGTTTTTAAAGGATAAAAAAGGATTAAAGGAAAGACTTGAGAAACTTGCAGATATAAAGCTCGCCAGCTTTATAGTAGATAGCCTTATTCTATTTAAGAGTGAGTTAACACCAGAAGGCTCATTGTATACAAAATTAAAAGAAGTAAAATTAGATAGAAATAATTAGTTGCTTGTATATACACAGCGACATAAATAGAACAGCATACAGAGCGTCAGAACAAAGCAGACCAAGGCGCAACGAAGGTGAGGAGTGAGGCGTATTTTAAGCATACGCCGCAACGACGAGCCGAGGAACAACGCAGGTATGCGAAGTTATGACGCTCTGTATAAAAACTAACAACTGAAATCAAGGAGGCGCTCATGGCATTAACAGAAAAAGAAAAGGCTATAGACCTGGCAATAGGCCAGATTGAAAAGCAATTTGGAAAAGGCTCTATCATGCGGCTTGAAAAAGAAGGTGCAATAGCAACTGATATACCAGTCATATCAACTGGCTCACCTGCTATTAATATAGCCCTCGGTATTGGCGGCGTTCCAAGAGGCAGGGTAGTAGAGATCTATGGGCCGGAATCTTCAGGGAAAACCACCCTTACCCTGCATATCATAGCCGAGGCGCAGAAAGCAGGCGGTACGGCTGCATTCATAGATGCCGAACATGCCTTAGACTTAGAATATGCGAGAAGGCTTGGTGTAAAAACCGAAGAACTTCTCTTATCACAACCAGATACAGGAGAACAGGCCCTTGAGATTGCAGAAGTATTGATACGAAGCGGCGCTATTGATGTGCTGGTTATAGACTCTGTCGCAGCCCTTGTGCCGCGTGCAGAATTGGAAGGTGATATGGGAGATGCCCACATGGGTCTCCAGGCACGACTCATGAGCCAAGCCTTGAGAAAATTGACCTCAACGATAAACAAATCAAAAACCTGCATGATATTTATAAATCAGATACGACACAAGATAGGTGTTATGTTCGGAAATCCGGAGACTACCACCGGTGGAAATGCGTTAAAATTTTACGCATCCGTAAGGATTGACATTAGAAGAATCGGCGCTATTAAACAGGGTGAAACTGTTATCGGAAACAGGACAAAGGTAAAGATTGTGAAAAACAAGCTGGCGCCGCCATTCAGGGATGCTGAGTTAGATATCCTTTATAATGAAGGCATATCCCGAGAGGGCGATTTAATTGACCTTGGAGCACAGGCATCCATTATAGAGAAGAGCGGGGCATGGTTTTCATACGATGGTGAGAGAATAGGCCAGGGAAGAGAGGCTGCCAGAGTTTATCTTAAAGAGCATACCGATATAACCTCTACAATAGAAGGAAAAATATTGCAACACTTTGGCATACGGCAAACAAGGAAAGATACCATAGCCCCAAAAATAGAAGAAAAGACAAAACCTTCAGCTGCGGCAAAAGGAGCAGGCGCAAGATAACTTTTTAAATTATAAGCCGCTCAAGGCCTATTGTTTTAAATTGTCATCTTACTGAAGAAAGAAGGAGGGTTAAGAAATATGGAACTCCACGATGTCTTAAATCTTGCGGTTAAGGAGAAGGCGTCCGATGTGCATTTCAAGGCAGGGTTGCCTCCCATATTAAGAATATACGGAAGCCTCATACCGATAAAAAACCAAGAAAAACTTACCCCTGATGAAATTGCCAAAACAGCTATGAGGCTTATGAATGATCAGCAAAAGGAGGTATTCAAAACAGCTCGCCAGGTTGATATGGCCTATGGCGTGCCTGGCCTTGGAAGATTTAGGATAAACATATTTCAACAAAGAGGCTCAACAGGGATAGTCTTTAGGGTTATACCAGGGGTAATGAATTCTATTGATGAGCTCCATCTCCCAAAAGTACTGGAAAAGATTGCCAGTGAATCAAGGGGGTTGATTTTGGTAACCGGTGTTACCGGAAGCGGCAAATCTACAACAATAGCCTCCATGTTAGACTATATCAACAATCATAGCACCTATAATGTCATCACCATAGAGGACCCAATTGAATTTCTGCATAGAGACAAAAAATGTATAATCAACCAACGGGAGATCGGCGTTGATGCAAGAAATTTTGCAGAAGCCCTGAGGGGCGCGCTCAGGCAGGACCCTGACATAATAATGGTAGGTGAAATGAGGGATATGGAAACCATAGAAACTGCGCTTATATCAGCAGAGACCGGGCATCTCGTTTTATCCACGCTGCATACCATAGATGCCATGGAAACTATAAATCGTATTGTTTCTGTATTTCCGCCCTACCAACAAAAGCAGATTAGAATACAACTTGCCGGTGTTATAAAAGGAATTGTTTCGCAGAGGCTTATGCCAACCAAGGATGGCAGAGGTAGGGTGCCGGCAGTTGAAGTAATGGTATCTACTGCAAGAATACGGGAGTGCATAGAAGATAAAGAAAAAACCAAAGATATTGTAGATGCAATTGCCAAAGGGCAGACAACCTATGGAATGCAGACATTTGATCAGTCAATTATGGAGCTGCTGAACAAAGGATTTATTGCATATGACGAAGCGTTGGCCCAGTCAAGCAATCCTGATGATTTTGCCCTCAGGGTTAAGGGTATAACCGCAACAAGTGATGAGGGATGGAAAGAGTTTGAGAAACCTAAAGAAACTCAGGGCAAAAAGGAAGAGCCTAAGTTGGATATAGAAAGATTTTAAAAATGTCAAATGGCCAGAGGGTTAAAATAAGAGTGGAAACTTTGACTCTTTGACACTTTGACTCTCTGACACTTTAAATCCTGAAAATTCAGTGCCGCATAATTCTAAAAAAGATATCAACTATGCCAAGGCCATCGCAATACGATATCTCTCACATGCACCACGAAGCACTAAAGAGGTTGAATTAAAACTCAAAGGAAAAGATGTTACCGGTGATACGCTTGAAGAAACTATCCGTTATCTTATAGACCGCGGATATCTTAATGATGAGTTGTTTGCAAAAAACTGGATAAGCTCAAAAATAAAATCACGTTTATGGGGGAAAAATAGGATAATTCAAGGTCTGAAACAAAAAGGCATATCATCTGAGATAATAAAAGAGGCTCTGGACAATTCTGAGGTAGAAACAACAGAATTCAACACCGCAGATATTGCCCTTAAAAAGTGGTTAAAAACTCAAAAGAAACATTTACTCGGTATTCAAAATAGTAAACCAATGACGCAAAAGGCATTTAGGCATCTTAAAAATAAAGGATTCTCAACATCCGCGATTATTACTGCAATAAAAAAATATGATGGGGAATTTGAAATATATGAAGGCCAATGAGATAAGAGAGGCTTTTTTAAAATACTTCAATAAAAATGGCCATACCATAGTTCAATCAGCGCCGCTTTTGCCTAAAGGAGATCCCACTTTATTATTTACCAATGCCGGGATGGTCCAATTCAAAGGGGTCTTTCTCGGAGAAGAAAAGAGAGACTTTAGCAGGGCTGTGTCTGTCCAAAAATGTATGAGGGCTGGAGGTAAGCATAATGACCTGGAAAACGTCGGCAGGACAGCACGGCACCATACATTTTTTGAGATGCTCGGGAACTTCTCATTCGGAGACTATTTTAAGAAAGAAGCAGTAGCATTTGCATGGGACTTCATGACAAAGGAAATGGGGCTTGATTCAGAGAGGCTATGGGCTACTGTGTTTCAGGAAGACGATGAGGCAGCCGGCATATGGGAAAAAACTATCGGCATACCTAAAAACCGCATCGTAAGAATGGGAGAAAAAGACAACTTTTGGGCAATGGGAGATGTTGGACCTTGCGGACCATGCTCTGAGATTATCATAGACCAGGGCAAAGAAATCGGATGCGGTAGACCGGATTGCGCTATTGGGTGCGACTGCGACAGATTTCTTGAATTATGGAACCTGGTATTTATGCAGTATAGCAAGGATTTGAAAGGGAAACTTACCCCTCTCCCTAAACCAAGCATTGATACAGGTATGGGCCTTGAAAGGCTCACCGCCGTAATACAAGGAAAGAAAAGTAACTATGAAAGCGATCTCTTTATGCCCCTTATTAACTTCATAGAAGACTTATCTGAAAAAAGTTACGGCGAAGCTGAGACATACGATATCTCTATCAGAGCTATCGCAGACCACAGCCGCGCAGTTACATTCCTTATAACCGACGGTGTCCTGCCGAGCAATGAAGGTCGGGGCTATGTCCTGCGGAGGATTTTGAGAAGGGCATCAAGGCACGGAAAATTTATTGGCATCAATGAACCGTTTCTCTATAAGGTCTGTGGTAAAGTGATAGAGATTATGGGAGGGATATATCCTGAAATAGTAATAGCACGCGACTCTATTATAAAAGCAGCAGAGGGTGAAGAAACGAGGTTTTTGGAAACCCTTGAAAGAGGGCTCAATATGCTTGAGGAAGAGATAGGTATCTTGAAACAAAGAGATAAAAAAACAATCCCTGGTGATATTGCATTTAAACTCTATGATACCTATGGATTTCCCCTGGATTTGACCGCTGATATAATTAGGACAGAAGGGCTTTCAGTTGATGAACAGGGATTTAATCTGGCAATGGAAGAACAAAGACTTAAAGCGCGGGAGGCATGGAAAGGCTCAGGAGAGGTAAAGACCCACGAACTTTACAACAAACTTTCAAAAGACGGTATTAAGGTAAATTTTGTAGGATATCATGCAGATGTTGCATCCTCCAAGATAGTCTGCCTTATAAAAGATGGGAAGATGATTGATAATGCCTCTCAGAGTAATCATGTGGAAGTTATTACAAAGGAAACCCCGTTTTACGGTGAATCAGGGGGACAGGCAGGCGATATAGGTTCTCTGGTGGGAAAAGGCTTTGAATTAACAGTAGTGGATACAAAAAAACCCTTGCCGGATATTATTGTCCATCACTGCACAGTAAAAGAAGGAAAGGTGAAAACAGGCGATAATGTTGAATTAGTTCCTGATTTGAATGTAAGAAGGGCAACAAGCAGGCATCATACAGCCACTCACCTTCTCCACGCATCCCTGCGGAACATCCTTGGAGAACACATACGGCAGGCAGGCTCGCTCGTAGGCCCTACGCGGCTGCGGTTTGATTTTAATCATTTTGCTTCTATACCTGAAAAGGAGCTAAACGATATAGAATATTTAATAAATGAAAAGATAATGGAAAACCTTTCTGTAACCATAGACACCCTTCCCTATAAAGATGCAGTAAACAGAGGTGCGCTTGCCTTTTTTGATGAAAAATATGGCGACACAGTAAGGATGGTTGCTGTAGAGGGATTCAGCAAGGAGCTTTGCGGCGGCATTCATGTTAAAAAGACCGGCGATATTGGGCTATTCAAGATTATCAGTGATTCCTCAGTTGCGGCAGGCATCAGAAGAATAGAGGCAGTAGCAGGCGCCGTGGCCCTGAAGACCATAGCAGAAGAAGAGAATAACTTGAGAGAAGCAGCTTCTCTATTAAAAGTCTCTTTAAAGGAACTGCCGGATAAAATAAGCAAACTCATTCAACAGCAAAAGGCTTTTGAAAAAGAGATAGAATCTCTAAAGGCAAAACTTCAGAGCAGTGAAGCGCTTGACGTTCTCAAAAACATAAAGACAATAGGCGGCGTTAATGTACTTTCTTCCCAAGTTGAGGCTACAAATCCAGATGAATTGAGACAAATGGCAGATGTATTAAGGGCAAAAATTAACTCCGGTGTTGTTGTCCTGGGAAGCAGGAGTGATGGAAAAGCCTTCATACTTGCAGCAATAACGCAGGATTTATCAAACAAATTTAATGCCAGCAATATTATAAAAGAACTTGCACCTCTGATAGGTGGAAAAGGAGGCGGTAAGACTGACATGGCGCAGGCAGGCGGAAACAACCCTGCAGGGCTAAAGGATGCGATGGAAAAGACATATAAGATAGTTGAAACTACATTAACAAAATAAAAGGGAGGTTTATATGGCGCTTGACGATATCTTGAAAAGGGCAGCACTCATGGGTATCGGCATCCTGAGTTTAACTGAAGGAAAACTCAAGGAGTTAGTAAAGGAGTTGGAAGACCGAGGTGAGATGAGCGAAAAAGAAGGTAAAGATTTATTAAAGGACCTTCTATCCAAAGCTGATAAAGAAAAAAAGGCAATAGAAGATAAGATAAGAAAGAGCATTAAGGATTATCTTGCAAAGGTTGATATAGCCAGCAGGGAAGAGGTGATAGGTTTAAAGAAAAAAGTTAACAACCTTGAAGAAAAGGTAAAGGAATTGACAAAGGCAATAGAGGAGTAACTACAGACTAAAAGCCTATAAGTTATTAGACTAAAAGTTTTAAACTTGTAGGCTTGTAGACTATTAGACTTTTAGGCTGTCTTTATTTTTTCCCTGCCACGAGATTCATATACATCTGGGCCTTGGTATCATGAGGATTTTTGTGAAGTACTTTCATCCATTCTGCCTTGGCCTTTTCTATCTGCCCCATTGCATAATAGGTAATACCAAGGTTTACCCTCACTGGGGCATAGTCAGGGTTTATGGCTATGGCCTCCTCTAACTCCTTTACAGCCTTATTGTAATCCCTCATATCTCGGTATACGCTGCCTAACTTGTTTTTAATATCCACAAATGTTGGGCGAAGTAGAATAGCCTTTTTATATTCATCAACTGCTTCACTATAGAGGCCCAACGTCTGATATATATTCCCCAACTCTGCGTGCATATTTGCCAGTTTGCCTTTCGCATAGGGATCAAGATATGAAGTGGCGCCGGCCTTGCCGGTTTCCTTTGCCTTGGTATAAATCATCTGCGCCTTATCAAATTCCCCCATCTCATTGTAAAGCACCGCCAAATTTAATGACACCTCAGTATAATTTGGATTAATCTTTATCGCTTTTTCAAAACATTCTATAGCGTCAGTTCGCCTATCTGCTGTATAATATATGTAGCCCAACATATTATAGACATCAGCAAAATTGTCTTTTTCTTTTAACACCTCTGCTAAATATATTTGCGCATCTTGATAGTCCTTTTCCTCAAAGGCCTTTTTCCCTAATTCATACGATTCATGCCAGCTCCTTTTCACCCCGTTAGACCTCCCTTCAACCTGCAAAAATTGTAAACTGAAGATTGCGGCGAACATTTCAAATCAACAAATATCCCCTACCCATCATGGTTATCACTCAGCCAGTCTTTTGCATCACCAGCAAAAGAGCTTTCTGGAAATTGTGTAATAAGCGTAGAAAATGTATCCCTTGCAAGGTCATTCTCTCCAAGTTCCACATAGGATATGCCAATATAGTATAAAACCTTATCAGATATGCCGGTTTCAGGGTACTTTTTTAATATTTCCGCAAACCGGACTAATGCGCCTTTATACTTTTTATCCTTGAAATAAAAATTTCCTATATAAAACTCCCTCTCTGCTAACCGCTTCTTTAAAAAAATACCCATCTCCTTTGCCTTGTCAACGTATATACTTGCCGGGTATTGCGCAGCTAAATCAGTGAAAGCCAAAAGGGCCTTCTGGGTAGCAGCCTGATCCCGGTCTATGCTGAGCACATCTCTGAAATAGCTCATACCTTTCTGGAATAAGGCGTAAGGCGCCCTGGGATGGCCTGGATGTAAGGCAATAAAGGTGGCGTAGTAAGAAGCAGCGTCGCTATATTCGGAGCTGGCATAATAGGCATCGGCCAGCAACAGTTGCGCATCCTCGGCAAAAGGAGTTAAGGGATAATCCTCCATAACCTTCTTGAGCTTATCAATAGCCTCACGATAATCACCATCATGATAGAGATTTGCGCCTTCCGCATATAATAATGCGGGGTTATTATCCTTTGTTATCTCTTGAGTCGCAGCGCAACCGATTACGAGAAAAGGTAATGAGGCAAAAAGACAGAATGCAAAAGAAATTATACATCCTTTGCTCCTTGATTTACGAATACCGGCTACTATTTTTTTCATTTTTCTTATGGTATCTTAAGCAGCTCTTTTACGACGGTCAACACATGAGGCGCCTGAATCGGCTTGGTAATGTAAGCATTGGCTCCGAGGGAGATGGCCTTTTCCCTATCTTCCTTTCCACCCTCTGTTGTAACCATTACTATAGGGAGATCTTTATAGGCAGGATTACCCCTGATGATGCTTACCAATTTAAGGCCGTCCATAACCGGCATATTTATATCTGCCAACACAAGGTCAAATTTGCCGCTGGTAAGCTTCTTATAGCCGTCTACCCCGTCCGCAGCCTCATCAATCTCTACGCCGCTTAATCTCTTTAACGCAAAGACTAACAACTGCCTCATTGTAGGAGAATCATCAATTATCAGTATTCTGTAGGACATATCTATTTCGTTAAAAGATTTATAAACCCTTGGATAGTAGAAAGTTTTCTCTCAGATTCAGAATAAAGCTTCGAGCTGAATATGGCTGTAGCAGCGTGGCCTGCCAACAAAGTAAATAATTCATAATCCAGTTCTGAAAACTTCGGCTTTTGCTGCAAAAGCTTATATATCGCTATCACACCTATGACATGTTCTTTTATCTTTAATGGTATACATACGATGGGTGAGAGGGGGTTAAATTTTTCAAACGGTTTTATTTCGTCAATAAAGAAATTCTCTCCGCTCTTGGCAACGTTGCCAATAATGCCGACCCCAATTTTTATCAAAGGGATTTCTTCTTTATCAACTCCTTCTGTAGTAACTGCGGTAAGCTCGTTGGTCTTTTCATCCAGTAAAAGAACCCCAAATATCTCACCACCAATGAGATTTATGATAATCTCCTGTATAATCTGCAGAACTTCCTTAAAATCCAAGGTTGAGTGTAATTGAAAGCTGGCCACATACAGGTTCGCCAGATTATTATTTTCCTGTTCTATCTCTATATATCTATTGGCAAAGTTCTTATTTTCAGCCTCAACCTCCCTATGCTGCTGTAGAAGTTTCTGCATCTCCTGCTCAAGGCCCTGCACCTTTTTATTCAACTCAGCTACCAGCTTGTCGCTGCCGCCTGACATACCAACAAGCCTTTTCTCTTCCTCCAACTGAACTACCTTAAAGCGAAGACGTTCATTCTCCTTCAAGAGTTCTTGGGTAAAATCAGCCCCCTTCTTAAAGAGCTGCATAAACTCTTCTGCCCGCGAGAATATGTTCTTTTCATCAGCCATTATTTATATCCTTTTTCACGCTGAACGTAACCACTGAATCCAATCTGAATTTTTTACAATATAGCATACAAAATTATCCCACATCAAGCCTTTTTTAAATGCCATTGTCGCTTTCTAATGAGGTAAGCTTGTAATACACCTTTTCACTATTCTTGATCCAATATCATGCAGTGGAACAATCTCATCTACCTTACCCGTTGCAATGGCAGATTCAGGCATGCCAAACACAATAGAGGTATCCTCAGACTCTGCCATGATATAACCGCCTTGTTCCTTTATCTTTACCACACCTTTTGTCCCATCATTCCCCATACCGGTAAGCACAATCCCCATAGTTCGCTCAGCCCAAATTGAAGCACATGACAAAAACATACTATCTACAGAAGGCACATATTTATCTTCTGCCCTCTTCTCTAAAAGGTCAGTCACTATTCCCCTCTGCTTTCTTTTAAAGCAAAGATGGTATCCGCCGGGCGCAATCAAGATATCGCCGGATTTTACCTCCTCGCCATTTCCTGCCTCCCTTACATTCATTTTACAAATCTTGTTCAATCTCTCGGCAAACGGCTTTGTGAAACCGGGCGGCATATGCTGCGACACCACAATACTCACAGGAAATCCTTCTGGAAAATGTGTTAGTATGTCAGAGAGAGCGGGAGGACCGCCGGTAGACGAACCGATGGCTATAACATCAAAACCCATCCCAGCCTCTGCAGCGCTACACGGCTGTGGTAATACCTCTCCTTTCGCTTCAATCTTTTCAAAGGTTTTCAGAATTCCCTTCCGCACCTTATCCATCTTCAGTTGCGGAAGCATCTTGATTTTTCTGCCAAGTTCATCTTTTATATCAAATAATGCCATAGAAGGCGTAGCCGCCGGCTTGGGAATAAAGTCGACAGCGCCAAATTCCATAGCCTTAAATATATTCGTATCCCCATCTCTGCTGCTTATGACGATAACAGGAATAGGGTTTGCTCCCATGAGTATCCTCAAAAAGGTAAAACCATCCATAACAGGCATCTCAAGGTCAAGGGTGATAAGGTCGGGCATAAGCTTCATCGCCTGTTTAAGCCCTTCGCTCCCATTAGCTGCCGTCCCAACTACCTCCACTCCTCCGATAGATTCAAGGAGCTTGGCAATGGTGCGGCGGTTAAAGGCAGAATCATCAACTATAAGTACCCGTAGCGGCTTATTCATAATTTTTACCTGCTGACTGTTAAAAACTCAGCATTTCTAATCTCCTTAAACGGCTTTCTATATACCATATCGTTCTTTAAATGCTGCAGGGTATACGCAGTAGAGATATTCATCATAGATTCAGCATGTCCAAGGAGAAGATAGCCTCCGTCTTCCAGCTTATCATAAAAATTCCGGATAACCTTTTTCTTGGATTCAACATCAAAATATATCAATACATTTCTACAGAAAATTACATCCATACTCCGCAGGAGGCTCATCTTGTTCCTCTCTATAAGATTCAGATAGCCGAATCTAACCATATTCTTTACCTCATCTTTTATCTTATATTTCCCATCAAATGGTTCAAAATATTTATCTATGAAGTTTTTATGAGTGCTTCTGAAAGAAGATTGAGTATAAACGCCTTTCCTTGCCACCTGCAATACCCGCTGACTGATGTCATTTCCAAATATTTCTATATTCCAATCTTTAAACTGGCCGGTTTCAAGGATAAGCATTGCAATAGTGTACGGCTCCTCTCCCGTAGAGCAGCCTGCGCTCCAGATGCATAGGTTCCGTTCTTTTGTGTTGTTTTCCTTTCTATTCTTTATCTCAGAAAGTATTTCCTCGCTAAAGGCCTTCAACTGGCATGACTCCCTGAAAAAATATGTTTCATTGGTGGTAAGGATATCTATAATAGCGGATAATTCTTCGCTGCTCTTAGGGTCATATCTCAAGAACCTATAATATTCCTTAAAATTCTTGAGCTGATGCAATTTAACCCTGTTGGAAAGCCTCTTCTCCAGGAGAAATTTGGAAGAGATATCAAAAGAAAGGCCGCAATGGTTGTATATATAATCTCTGATGAGACGAAATTCCTCTTCAGCCATCAATATGTCCGGTTCAATAAATGCCATAAATAATTAGAGTCTATGGGCTATGGGGTTTCCTATCACCTATTGCCTCTTGTCTATTGCCTGCCTTTCAGCGCCTCAGCTATTTTTTGTTTAATCAAATCATCTGTTTCTATCTTGAGATGCGCTTCAAGAGAAGTTTTCACACGGTTCTCTTGTCTCTTTGCTAACACATCAACAACCTGAGCCCTCACATCCCAATCAGGATGTTCTAACAACGGCAATATATCGTTTACAGCACCCTCTTTATCTATCCTCTCCATGATATCAATAGCAACCTTAACAATCTCAGAATCGCTGTGGAATAAGCACTTGGCCACACATGGCTTGATTTCTTCAATCGCAGAAGACTCTTGAGCAGCAATTTTGGCCATTGTCTCAAGTGTTGCGCACACTATCATTCCATTGTCATTATCTGCAAATCCCTTAATTGCTTTTATGGCGCTCCCTTTGCCTATCTTTCCCAAGCTCTCTATCGTAGCTGCCTTTACCCATATATCTTCGTCCTCAAGCAACAGAAGGAGGTGTTCCACTGCCTTTTCTGTTCTCAAATTGCCGAGGGCCCTGGCAGCCGCAATTCTCACATCTCTGTCTTCATCAGCAAGGGCCAGGATAATATCCTGAGCATATTCTTCCACACAGCATCTCTCTATTGCATGAACAGCGGCTTTTCTCACCACAGGATTGTCATCTTTAAGGGCAAGCCTTACTTTTTCAATTTCTGCTATTCCAGCAATCCTTCCAAGAATGACAACTGCCTTTTCCCGTATATAAGGATCCTCCATGGAAAGCAACGGTAAAATATCAGGGACCACATCACGCTCTGACATTCTTGCAATAGCACACATGGCATCTACTGCGGCATTTTTCACATCATCAAACTCATCTTGAAGAAGCTGCATAACATCAGGCAACGCACCCTCCGGATTAATCTTCGCAATTGCAACAGCTGCACTTGCCCTCACATGGCCATAAGTATCCTTGAGCGCCTTCATAAGGACATTTTCAGATTTCTTACTGCCAATCTCTCCCAGGATATAGCATAATAATGCCTTTACCTTTTCATCTTGGTTTTGATAAACGCCCAGAATATCATCCACAACCTCCTCTCCAAGCTTTATCAATACCTCTTGCGCCTCATCAATTGTCTCGTCAAAAGATAAGGCCTTGATTAAAGGCAATACCGCCTCTCTTTTACTGCTCAGTCCTAAAACAAACACAACCCCTTTCTTGACATTCGCATCGTTGCTTTTCAGAGAAGATGCAATCTTCTCTATCATGGAAGATGTAAATTGAGAAATATGAGACTTAAGCTCCTGTAGAGGTAATGCAGCAGAGGCAACAAGCCTTTTCAGGGCAACAACAGCAGCCTCTCTGCTGGAAGTTGAATTTTCTTTTAATCCGTCTATGAGATATGGCATTGCCTCTCTGCCGCCCACCTTGCCGATAAGGTCATATGCCGCCCTTTTTAAAAGCTTATCACTGCATGCGTTATACACCCCATTCATGGGAATGGGCTTGCCTATATTTCCCAATGCCTCCAGGGTGGTAAACTTTAAGGCAATATCTCCTTTATTCAATATATCCAGCAATATATCAACAACCCTCTTGCTGCCGATTTTCCCAAGCCCTTCTATGGCAGAAAGTCGCACATTTTCATCAGGGTCGTTGGCGGCCTTTATCAAGGTATCCACGATATTATCAATTGCTGTGATATCCTTTTTCGTGGCCCATATTTCAGCGCCTATATCTGACAGGATATCCACAATAAATTTTCTCACATCATGATCTTTATCATCCAGATTCTGAATAAGAAATGAAACAGCCTTGACTCCAAGCTTTGTTAAACCTTCTACCGCTGAGTTTCGCAGTCCTGCATTATCCTCAGAATGAAGCACGTCAACCATAAGCTGCACTACCTGAGCTATGGCTTTCTCATCCTTGAATGAAACGGCTGCGCTCACGGCGCTCTTTCTCACCCGCCAGCTCACATCAGCCATTGCCTTTTTAAGAAACGGTAATACCGCTGGCTCAAATGGCGCATCTATCAGCCCCTCTATAGACTGTCTCCTCGCCTCTTCATCATAACTGTTTAATCTTTTCTTAAGCTCGTCTACAAACATCGCATTCACCTTTTCCACCAGCTACTAAAAATTAACATTTATTGCTTAGCCTGCCTTTATATCCCAAGCTCTTTCTTCATTTTATCAATAAGCTCTTCAAAGGTATTTTTGAGATAAGCTGTTCCCTTACGTACTTCAGGCGACACCCGCTTAGCATAATATGCCAATCCTTCCTTTATCTCATCCTTTAAAAGATCATACAGATTGCCATCTCGTAGCCCCTGCTCTACAATCTCCTGGTTATAAAGAATAATATCTGAGGCAATGATCCTTGCCAAACGCTTAGCCTCCTCATGGGCCTTCCCCAATGCCTGAACCTCAGGCGCCTCTATCTTGATATCCTGAGTCGCTATCTCTTTTATTTTTTGTGAAAAATCCTCTTGCTCAACTATTACAGTCTCAAATTCCCTTGCTTGTGCTTGTACCTTTACAGCAGGCCTCATACCTTCTTTATCTTTGCCAAGCAGTTTGTTTATCTTGGGTATAAGCTGGTCAGGGATATGATGCATCTCCATATAATCATCGGCGCCATATATAGAAGTAGGCATCCTCTTATATCGAGTCTTATCATAAATAGAAGCCAGAAGAATAATCTTAATATGCTTGAGTTTTTCGCTCTTCTTTATAAAATCAGATATCTCAAACCCATACATCCCCGGCAGGGCAACATCTACCAACGCTATATCCGGCACCTTTATCTCCAGAAACTGAAGCGCCTCCACGCCATCTTTGGCAAGAATAACATCAAAATTATGCCCGTCAAGAAATTCCTTGATAGCAGAGCAAAAATGGGGGTTGGCATTAGCAACCATCACCTTATCTCTTGCTTCTCCGAATTGTTCAGCAGACTGCTTTTGTCTTACAAGGAACGGCATCTGACAGTTATTGCATACTATATCTTTCCCAGATTGGATTATCTCTTCTTTATGAAATGTATTTGAAGCCTTACATCGCGGGCATTGAATGTCCATTATTACTCCCAAAAAATACGGGCTATCGGCGAATAAGGCAGGCTCTGGGCTATGGGCTATGGGTTATGGGCTATAGGATTTTTCCTATTACCTATCGCCTATAGCCTGCCTTTGCCTATAGCCTCTTGCCTGTTTTTAAACCGAAAATTTATTCATCTCCTCTTTCAGCACATGGACCTGAGAAGAGAGCACCTTGACTGCCTCTTCCATATCTTTAACGCTCTCGTTGTTTGCCTTTATTACATCCGCAATATGCTCCAGATTCTCAATAACATTTTCACTCTCTGTCTTTTGACCGTCAATAGCCTTGTGGATATATTGAATCATTTCATTAACGGTGACTATAGAGTTTGCTATCTGTTTGCTCCCCTTGGTCTGCTCCACCGTGGCCTTATTTACCTTGCCGGTGATGTCTTGCATATTCTCCATGACCCGGCTGACAAATTCAGCGGCCTCGCTTTGCTCCTGCGTTGCCTTGGCTATCTTTTTAATCATCTCATTAATCCTCTCTACAGCCACTGCCGCAGCAGATGTTCCTTTGGCCTGCTCTTTTGTTGCCCTCACAATAACATCAACTATATCTCTTGAATTCTCTGACGACTCAAGAATCCTGGTAAATACATCGCCTGTCTTCAGCGCCAATGCAACGCTCTTCTCTATCCCAGCCTCAGCGCTCCGCATAACATCCACAGCCTTTTTGTTCTCTGCCCGAAGGTTGGCAATGAGAGCGGCTATTTCTTTTGTTGAATTGCTCGTCCGGTCAGAAAGCTTCTTTATCTCGCCTGCAACAACGCCAAAACTCTTTCCATACTCGCCTGCCTGCGATGCTATAATAGAGGCATTGAGGGCAAGCAAGTTGGTCTGCTGGGCTATCTGATTTATGATGATGAGTATTTTCTCAATCTCTTTAGACGCCTTTCCAAAATCTTCCATTATCTTTGCAGACATCTTTATCTCATCCCTCGTCTCTGTTATGCCCTTTATCACCTCTTCAACAGCTATCTTACCGTCATTTGTATCCTGGGCTGCCTTATGAGACATCTCTCCTGATTTTACCGCATTCTCCTCAATCTCTTTTAAGGACGCATCTATTTGTATCATTGAGGATGCAGTCTCTGCTGCTCCTCCTGATAACACCTTTGAGCTGCCGGCAACCTCTTTAATAGAGCTTATCATTTGGGTAACCGAGGAGATCACCTCATGAAGGGCGCTGTCAAGCTTTTCCCGGTACGACGCTATCTCTTCTATAGAGGCAGCCATCTCAAGGGCAGATGCAGAGGTCTCTTCTGATACTGCGGTAAGCCTTGCAACGCGGTCAGATATCTCTGCTACAGAATGCTTCATCGCACCTACGCTCTCAGATGTATCTGCCGCAGACTTCTCCTGTATCTCAATTCCGCTCTTCAGTTTTGCTGTCTCATCCCGCACACTTTTGGTGCCGATATCAACCCATCCAGTCGCTGCATTTACCTTGGAAACAAGGCTCTTTAAGCCGTCAGCCATAGTATTGATACTGTTAACCAAGGCGCCAATGGAATCGTTTCTCTGAATATCAATACGAATTGAAAGATTACCATCCCCAATCTTTGCCACAGGCCTTATAATGTCATCTATAGGTCGTGTTACAAGCCGCCTCAAAACAAAATATATGACTAACACTATGGCGATATAGGTTATTACACCAGCTATAAGGATGATAAACAACTGAGATTCCATCTCCCGGGTTGCAATGTCTACAAGGAGCATGCCCCTCAGTTTTTCTTCCTGGGTATGGCACTTCGCGCAGCCAGGTCTTTTAACAATAGGGACAGCCCCCCTTATCACCCTCCCTTGGCCGGGGATATCCACAATGATTGTCCGAGGCCTCTTTTCCGGCGCTATCCTGTGGCAGACAAGACACTGCTCCTCTTTATCCCGCTTAATAAAAGTTCCACGTTCTGTTGAATGATTTGTAAATGCCTTTCTGCCATCATGCCCATACACATATATATTTTTTATCTCTTTGCGTTGATCGCCAACAGATTCAAATATGCTTTGAATAGCCCCGGGATCTTTCACTGCAATCTCTGCCAGCATTGCCCCCGCGAGGCTGCTCTCAAGGGCTGTGGCAAGCGTTAACGCCTCCCTTTCCTGGGCCTCTATAAGCTGCCTTTGAATCTTAAAATAAACATAAGCAAACGAACCGCCGCCCAGCACAGTTAAAACAGCTACGACAATGATTGCAACTTTAAAACTCAAGTTCCTCGAGAACAGACCTTTTAGCATAATGTCTCCTGAAAAACAGGCGATAGGCAATGGGCTATAGGCTATGGGCAAGGGCTTCCCTATTGCCTCTCGCCTCTTGCCTATAGCCTGTTTTTATTCAACAGCAATATTTCTCATATATAGGATACAACACCTTTTCTTCATTGTTGACCCTCTTTATGATATCTTCATAGACCCCTTGAAAATCTTTATTAAAGTCGGCGGCAACTTTTGCTATTTCATCTTTGCTTGGATATTTCTCCAAAAATCTTAGAATCCTGTCTTCTATACCCTTCATGGCAGTGGAGAATGTGCTTATGGTCATCTCTATCATTTCCATATTTTTTTTATCCTTCGTTTTATTACGAAGGTCAAAATATAGCTTGTCATCCTCTTTCTTTAAATGGCCAAAAAGGCTCTTTTTAAGCGAATCTATCCGAGTCGCTATCCCCTGAATATCTTTTGTCTGAATAGAAAACTTAATATCCTCTAAGAGCTGCCCCACTATTTTGTGGTCGCTTTTTAGTTCATTTATATAATTTTTATTTATCTCATTCATAGCCAGAGTCCTCCTATAAAGTAGTTGGCAATAAAGAATTGCGCATTTACCTTTGACTTCTTTATTTTAATTCAACTTAAATCTTTCCATGCTTTGCCTTAAGGTATAGACCTCCTTCTTCAGCATACCAACCACCTGCTCTAACTGGCCGGCATTTTTCATGCCAACATCTGCAATACCTGTAATATTCACCACTGCATCAGTTATCTTTTGGCTCTCATTTTCCTGTTCAAAAGAAACAACGTTTATCATTTGTATAGACTTCATCATATCTTCCGTATGAGATGCAATTATTTTACTGCTGCCGGTCTGCTCAGAGGTCGCCCTCTTTATCTGTGATACAAGCCCTTTCATCCTTTCAACCGCCTGCGCTATCTGGCTGCTGCCTTGAGATTGCTCCTGTATCGCCTTGGCCATTGTATGAATAGTTTTTGTAATAACCTCCGTATTCTCCGTAACCTTCTTGCTGCCGGCTGTCTGTTCCTGGGTTGCCTTTGCAATCTTAGAACTCATATCCTGAAACGTCTTGAACCTCTGCATCATCCCTTCAAGTATGCCAATAGTCTCTGTGGAGAGTTTTTCTCCTTCTGCAACCTTTGTTATTCCTTCCTCAACTGATGATACAGCCTTTGCTATCTGCTCCTGAATGCCGGATATGATAATGGTAATCTCCTTGGTTGACGCAGCAGTCCTCTCTGATAACTCTCGTATCTCATCCGCAACAACGCTAAAGCCCTTTCCATGCTCCCCTGCCTGGGCTGCAATGATTGTTGCATTCAATGCCAGTAAATTTGTTTCTGCTGCCACATCGTCAATCACCTTGAGTATCTTCCCAATCTCTCTGGATCTATTGCCAAGTTCATCTATAACCCTTGCCAGGGCATTGACCGATTCTTTCACCGTTTCCATGCCTGCATGGGAAAGTTCCACTGCCTTTAATCCCTTCTCACTCTCTTTCGCCACTTCATTGGATAGCTCCGCAGCCTCCATGGTATGCCTTTCTATCTCCATTGCAGTGGCATCTATCTCAAGCAGCGATGAGGCTGTTTCATCAGCGCTCACAGAAACATTATCAATCCCTCCAACAACCTCTTTGAGCGAGCCGGCAATCTCTTCTATAGAGGCAGATATTTCCCCAACAGTGCCAGTCAGGGCGGCAACATTCCCATCAACCTCTTCTATAGAGGAAGCCATCTCCAGAATAGAGGATGATATCTCCTCCGACAATTTCAATATCTGCTCCATGCCTTTCGCAATATCCCTCGCAGTTTTATGCAGCCCATCTACGGATGCTGACACATCTTTCATGCTGCTATTCTGTTGGTTTGAGCCGGCCTTTATACTTGATGCGCTCTCATCAATCATCTTAACCGCAGTATCTACGTTTACAGAGAGTTCTCTGGTCTGAAGGATGATATTTCGCATCCCTTTCATAGCCTTATTAACAGCAGTTGCAAAATCGCCTATCTCGCTTTTGACCGCAATATCTACATTTCTTGAAATATCTCCGCCTGTCATACGGTCTGCATAACCAGTAAGTTCAGTCAGGGGTTTAGAAAAATCTTTGCGAAGGATATAGGAGGATAGCAAGAGATATGCCGCTACAACAAAAAAACTCATTGCAAAAGTTATAACAATAAAACTTTTGAATCTAACTCTGGATATTTTTATTAAATCACCGGCCTCGCCCTCTTCCATCTTAACCAACCCATCTGCAATATCTCTCATTTTCTTATATCTTTCAGCCTGTATGCCGAGGGCCAGGTCCTTTGCCTCTTGAATGTTGTTTTGATATATAAATGGTATAATCTGTGCATCTCTTGTATTTCTAAAGTCATTCCACACAGCCTTAAAATCTCGCATAAATGCATTCATTTTTTCGCCATGCCCTTCTAAACCCTTTTCAAACCACTGTATCAGCTCGCCGTCTATCTCTTTGCTTACCTCCTGAATATCGGCATTATACTTGTCCATCTTATCCTTATTCGTCTCGCCCATCATTGCCACCAACTGGGCCCTTACATCGCTTATCTTGCCTTTCACATTTGCGGCAAAGAGGGAGGCAGCATAATGCTCTCCATACATCTGCTGCAAAAACATATTCATCTCTTTTAGGTTTTTATAGCCGATGTATGTCCCAATGCCCATCATGAATAGAAGCGCAAGAAAACCCATATAAATTTTAAACTTCAGGTGATGAATATTCATCCAGGTTTTAAGCCTCCCTTTTTACTTTGAATTTTGTTATTCCGTTCACTGTTCATAGCTGACAGCAAAAACCATTAAACGTGGGCTATACACAACGACATAAATAGAGCAGCATACAGAGCGTCAGAACACAGCAGACCAAGGCGCGACGAAGGTGAGGAGTGAGGCGTATTTTTAGCATACGCCGCAACGACGAGCCGAGGAGCAACGCAGGTATGCTAAGTTATGACGCTCTGTATATAAACTAATTCTGCTTCAGAGGTAAAGATAGAGTGCCCTTTTCCTCTGCTGTCAGTATTTTGTCAATGCTTAATATAAAGAGAAGGCCGCCTTCACTTATATTTGCCACACCGTCAAGATATTCCACATCTTCTCCTTTTATCATCTTAGGCGGCGGAAGGAGGCTATCGTGAGGCAGGGTAATAATATCTGTCACATCATCAACAACAAGACCGAGAATCCTATTTTCTACCTGCACAATAATAATTTTCGTTGCCCTATTGACCTCTGCCGGCAGACCAAACCTCTTTCTCAGATCAATAATCGGTATAACCATACCTCGTAAGTTGATAACACCTTCAACAAATGACGGCGCCTTGGGCAGCGGCATAATCTTCTGGTGCTTAATAACCTCTTTTATATGCATTATGTGCACGCCGTACTCTTCTTCCCCTAATTTGAAGCAGATAAGTTGACTATCGGAAGAAGTGCTTGACGTTTGAACGGCATCTTGCCTCATAATGAAGTATCTTTCATAGCCAAGAGCATCGGCAGGTTTAACAGCATAATGAGCCTATCTTCATGATGAACCATGCCTCTTATAAATTCTATGCCAGCGCTTCCCTGAACATTGGAGGTTGATTCTATCTCTTTTGGGTTAACCCTGATGGCGCCCATTATTTTGTCAACTATCAAGCCAATTTTTATGCCATCATGTTTGGCTATAATGATTCTGGTCTCCGGGCTTATCTCTTTGTCTTTCAGGCCAAGGCGCTTTTGGAGATTCATGATATAAATTATCTCACCCCTTAAAGATATGATACCCGCAATAAACGGAGGGACATGCGGAACATCAGTTATATCTCTCGTTTTAATAACTTCTGTTATCTCACTTAACTCAAGCGTATATTCTTCATCATCCACGATAAATGAGAGGAATTGCAGCAGCTCTTCCTCCTTATTTTTATCAGCGCTACCCCTTTTATAAAACTCCTCAGCAACAGGGGCAATAGAAATCTGCGAGTTAGGAGTTGAAATTTGGGAATTTTTTCTTATGTCTAACATAAATACTTTTGATATGGGCTATAGGTTTTCCTCTTGCCTATTGCCTCTTGCCTGTATTTTACGCTGCCCTCTTACCTGCACCTCGATTAGCTGTGGTCACAATTCCGGCAACATCTACAACCAAAAGAGTCCCCATATTGCCAAGGTCAGTAGCGCCTGCAATGCCCGGCACATCAAAAAGCCTCCCCAGAGTTTTAATGACGACATCCTGCTGTTCAATAATAGTGTCAACCAGTATACACAGCATAGACTCTGCAATGCCGACAACAATACCGTACATCTCTCCCTTTTCTATTCTTGCTACCGTTGGATAGAAAAACTGTTCCAGTCTTAAGGCAGGGATTGTCTTGCCCCTTAAGACAATGACCTCTTTCTTTTCCATAGTTTTTATATCCGAGGCACTGACATTCAACATCTCTACAACACCGCCTAACGGTATTGCATATCTTTTGCTGCCTGCCGCTACTGTCAACGCTTGAACGATAGCCAGGGTAATAGGAAGGGTAAGTACAATCCGAGAACCTGTTCCTTCTTCGGTATCTATATCAATGGTTCCGCTCAGATTGGAGATATTCTTCTTTACCACATCCATCCCAACCCCTCTTCCAGACACCTCGCTGACCTCGCTTTTTGTAGAAAATCCAGGAAGAAATATAAAGTCAAGTATCTCCTGCATTGAAAGAGCCTGGGATGCCGCTTCGTCTATAAGCCCGCTATCAACTGCTTTTCTTTTAATAGCTGCCACATTCATCCCTGCGCCATTATCTCCTATCTCTATCACGACATGATTCCCTTTTTGATATGCCTTAAGAGAGATTGCGCCCACCCTCGGCTTCCCCCTCTTCTCTCTCTCTGCCGGAGGTTCTATGCCATGGTCAATGGCATTCCTTATGATATGCATAAGCGGGTCTGCCAGCTCTTCTATGATTAATTTGTCCAGCTCTGTGTCGCCGCCTGAGGTATTCAACTCCACCTCTTTCCCCAGTTCTAAAGAGAGCTTTCTTATAACTCTTGCAAATTTATCGAAAAGCTGATTGATAGGAACCAACCTGACCTCTATCATGCTCTCCTGAAGTTCATGCAATCTTTTTTCCAGATTTTTGTCAATCTTGGAAAGCTCAAGGGCAACCCCTGTGAGCCCTGCTTCTATTCTGAGTTTATTTATAATTTGAGCTATAGATGTCTTTATCTGCGACAGCTCGCCTACGGTGTTCATGATGCTGTCAAGTTTTTGAATATCTACTCTTACGGTATTGCTCATACTGCGCAGAGTAGTCTCTTCTGATTTTGATTCTGCCGGCAACCCGACGTCAGCTCCAACCTTAATATCGGCTGAAGCCGGCAAAGGATGGCCCTTTACAGCCTTTACGGCAAGATTTCTCCCCTTAAACATTTCCTCAATAAATGCCGTCTCCATATGGGTGCTGTAGAGGATATCGAAATGAAGCGCTTCTTTATTTTTAGCTGTAGAGGGGAGTGTAGCAATAACCTCGCCAAAAGGCTTAAGAAAATCTGTAAGTTCAATGAGTCCTTGATCAAAAATCGTAAGTGAGAATTCAGCGCCTATGAGTAAAACAGCATTGCCTGCCTTTATATTTTCTGCAAGCCTGTGCTCCTCATATTCAGTAAGCACCCCAAGAATGCCTTTGTCAACACCCATGTCTTCTGAAGGCTGCAACACAGTAGAAAGCGGGGCATTAGTAATATTATTAATTTTTGCAACAACCGAATCAATTTTATCTGCTGCAAAATCTTCTCCTTTTCCCTTTGCAACCAGCATCTTATCTAACAAATCAACAGCCTCAAAAAGGACATTGACAATCTCGCTATTGAGAGACAGTTTACCCATCCGCAAAGAATCAAACATATCTTCCATCCTATGGGTAAGCATCTGCATATTTGTAAAGCCAAACATGCCGGATATACCCTTGAGGGTATGGGCATTCCTGAAAATATTATTGAGGGTAGCAGGTTCAACCTTTCCTGTGCTGATCCCTTCAGCAAGCTTTATAATGTTGGCGCTCAGTTCTCCAAGTATATCTTCTGACTCTGCCAGAAATTCACTTATGTCTCTTTTTGATTCTGTCATAATGTTATATTTCTATTCGCCTATTGCCTAACTCCTACCTTTAAATACTTTTTCACTAACCTTTGAAGGGTTTCCGGGTCAAACGGTTTTACCAAATATTCATCAGCCCCCAGAGAAAGCCCTTTCTCCTTGTCTTTTTCACTCCCCTCTGTGGTAATAATAATCAAGGGAATATGTTTATAATCCGGATTTTTCTTTACAAAATTAACCAACTCAAGGCCGTTTATATCAGGCATATTGATATCGGTAAGGATGAGATCAAAGGAGTGGTGGGGAAGGAGTTTTAGCGCCTCAAAACCGCTCTTGGACTCAAATATCTCTAAGCCATCTATGACCTCTACGGCAGATGTTATCATGGCGCGGGTTGTTGGCGAGTCCTCTACTATCAGTATTTTTGCCGGCAAGGTCATTCCTTTCCTTTCATGCTCAGGCGCCTTTCTAAAAGGGCCCTTTCCATAGCCATACCGGCCTGAGCAAGAAATATCTCCAGACTCTCTGTATCGCCTATAGGCCTTTCATCAGGCACATTATCTCCGTACAGCAAGGCTGCAACCTTGCCGCTTACTAAAAGAGGGGCAAGGAATATTTCGCGAGGCCACTCTCCCCCAAGCTCTTTGATAATGTATTCATGCACCGGCCCATGCCCTAATTCTTCTTTAATAGTCATCTTCTTAAGGATAGCCTCTTTAAATATTGATTCATCACCTGTCTGAATCTTTATACCTTTTATACGACGGTTAGGGTCTCCGGTTTTAAGGGCTACCCCAAATTGACCCAATCCTTCTATAGCATCTCTCTTTACTATAAAGAGCACTGCCCTGTTCATAATCTCGCTTGCAAATCGCAGGATCATGAGCGTTATCTCGCTGGAGGAATGGGGGTTTTGCAATTCAAATATCATAGACTTGAGAAGGGCCAGCCCAGGACTCGATACCACAGGCTCAACCCGCTCTTCTTCTGCAATCCCAGCCTCTGCCCATATACTGCGGGGGCTGAAAGTCTCTTCTTTAAGCTGAGGGATAGCCTCGTGTTTGACAACAGGAGTCTCCGCCTCTTTTTGAGGCGCTTCTGTTACCTGAGGCTCTGCCAATGGCGGAATAGTTTGTTTAGGATACGATGGAATAGGCTCTGGAGGAGGAGCTGTCTTAACCTTTGATTTGGCCTCGTCTAAAAGGCGAGACCCCTCCATTGCCAAAAATTGGGGATTAAGCCCATGCTCAGCAATAAATACAGAATCCGGTTTCATCCCCTTAATTTCTTCATTCGGGTCTTTCAGTTCAAAATCAAAATTCCCTTCTTCTATAAAAAGACTAAAGACTGTATCCTGCGTATTATTACGAATTATTTTCTTTGAGACGTCAAGAGAGTAAGCGGCTATCACCATCCCATCCTTGAAATATATCTTTCCTTCCACAGCCTTTCCCCTGATGGCAAGAACGCCTGATCTTCTGCTCAGAAAGATAATCTGGAAGATATCGCCGAGTCCAAGGTCTTCTAAATTTCCTACCAAACTCATTTAAATCTCCCCAAGTGTCAAAATCCCTATTAGCCCAGATCTCTTAGCTCTCTCAGGCAGGGTTATTATTAAGGAGGACATACAACAGTTTACATCTAACCAATTACGTCCACGATAAACCGGGACGTTACGAATTTTTGAATCACGGATTTCGTAGCGTCGGGATTTATTCCTTTTATTCCTGACGATATTTGGGCTCTACAAAAAATGTAAACTATTGAATGCTCCGAGTAATAACTATATGTATTCCTTCTAAAATTGTTAATATTTAACATAGGTATATGCTCATGTAAAGGCTTTTTTGGCTAATTTTCTGCTAAATCAAAGTATTAATCGCGCTAATCGCCTATAACAACCTCTTGGGCATTCTCAATCATTCTAATATCCAACAAAAATTTTTCAGTGTGCACCCTGCCTAATATCGGCGGCTCATTTTTCAGGAACATCTCAAAGATTTTTTCCGGCAATATCTCTTTATGGGTAATAGAAACAACCTTTGTGGCAATCACCTCATCAGGCAAAGAACCGCTCCCTATCTGGCTCTCACCATCTTCAATGGTAACGATATACCCCTGGGCAAGCCTTTGCTTCAAAAGTCTTGCTGCCTTTTCTGCAACCAACACTATTTCAGCAATGGGTCTTGTTAAAAATCTTAATGTTGGAAGCTCCCTGTGCAACGTATCCGGATTCAGATAAAGTTTCAACGTTGCCTCCAACGCTGCAATAGTAATCTTATCAACTCGGAGCGCCCTCTTTAATGGGTTTTTGTTTATCTTCTGAATATATTTCCGCCTGCCAATAATAATGCCGGCCTGCGGACCGCCAAGGAGTTTATCTCCGCTGAATGTAACTATATCTATCCCTGCCTCAACACTGTCTCTGACCACAGGTTCTCTCGGAAGACCAAACCGGGATAAATCAACCAATGAACCGCTTCCCAAATCTTCAATTACCGGTATGGCATGACGACTGCCCATTGCTGCCAATTCCCTCATATCAACAGATGCTGTAAAACCAACCACCCTATAATTGCTTGTGTGGGCCTTTAAAATTGCCGCCGTGTCAGGGCTTATAGCAGAGATGTAATCTGAGAGATGCGTTCTGTTTGTTGTCCCCACCTCTATAAGTTTACATCCGCTTTTTTGGATTACCTCCGGAATTCTGAAAGACCCGCCTATCTCTATAAGCTCACCCCTGGAAATAATAACCTCCCTGTCTTCAGCAAGCGTATTCAATGTCAGAAAAACCGCTGCCGCATTATTGTTTACTATAGTAGCCGCCTCAGCGCCTGTTAAACGGCAGACAATATCTTCTATATGGCTATCCCTCTCGCCCCGTTCGCCTCTTCCTATATCAAACTCAAGATTTACCGGATGGCTGGCGCAAATCTTCACTGCCTCAACCGCACTATCGCATAATATCGCCCTTCCAAGGTTTGTATGCAATATCGTGCCTGACGCATTGATTATTTTCTTGATAGACGGTTTCAATATATCTTCTATATGCGATATAACTAATTTTTCTATCGTATTCACATCTGTCTTCTGGCCGGCGATAATATCTGTTCTCATTTTACTCAGAATATCTCTCACCTCTTGCGTAATAAGGTTTTTTGAATATAAGCGGGCATATTCCTGCATCTTGGCTGATTTTAAGACTTCATCAACCGCAGGTATTTCCCGTAAGCGTTTATTGGGCATAAACAGAATCTACCACGGAAACGAAATAAAGGTCAACAGGATGAGATTTTTGGTAATGTAAAATCCTCTGTGTAATTTTGAAATAAGTAACAAAAAAGGCTATTCTCTCCGTAATCAAAATAAAATCCCGACGAGGATAATAAAGAAAAGGAGGAATAGCCTAATGCAGAATTTAGCA
>Ga0209341_10000367_pt1 | contig 46731 bp, 44 predicted proteins | sample RifCSP13_2_FD_184020 | JGI IMG/M metagenome (GOLD analysis project Ga0209341, IMG submission 184020) | Soil microbial communities from Rifle, Colorado - Rifle CSP2_sed 13_2 (SPAdes) (version 2) | ecosystem: Environmental > Terrestrial > Deep subsurface > Rock core/Sediment | place: Rifle...
CCCACGGGAGATCGGTCGGCGGGCCGTACAGTTCCTGGTTGACGTAGTTCCCCCAGCGGCCGATCGCTTGGGCCAGCGCCAACCCCGGCGCGGCGTAGTCGATCATCATGGCGAACGAGATCTTGCGCCGGTGGGTGAAGAGGTACATGCCGAAGAGCCCGCCGACGATCGCACCGGGCATCCCCAGACCGCCGCGCCAGGTGAACAAAATGTCGAGCGGATGAGTCAGATAGTACGCAGTATCGATGCCCATCGCCCGCAGGCTCTCCGACGGGGTGAAGATGTGGTACAGGCGGGCGCCGATGATGCCGAAGACCAGCGCCCACATCAAGGCATCCCACACCAAGTCCGGGTCGCGTCCGTCGCGACGCATCATCCGGCGAGCGACCATCGCCGCGGCCAGTGCTCCCAGCATCAGGATGATCCCGTAGAAACGGAAATACAGCGGACCGATGTGGATCCCGTAGGTATCGATCATGGGGCAACCCTTATCCAGGGATTGGAGACTGCCAATTCATCGCCTGCGCTGGGAATCGGCTCGGTCTACCCGCCGGACCGCATCCGAGCCTGGTGGCGGACGGCGAGAATCCGTTGCAGCGCGGTCACGTTCGCCAGGATGGCGATCAGGCCGACGCCGACGAGGACCGCCTGAGTCAGGCCGAGACCGGTGAGGACGAGCGCCGGCGCCAAGATTAAGTATCGCTCCAGTCGGGTCAGCATTCCACCGCGGGCTTCGAAGCCGAGCGATTCGGCGCGGGCTTTGACGTACGAAACCAGCACCGAACCGGCTGCCGCGACGAAACTCAAAACAACCATCGCCGACTGGCCCGAGAACAGGAAGAAATAGATGAGCCCCGCGTAGATGAGCAGTTCCGAGTAGCGGTCGGTCACCGAATCGACGAAGGCGCCGAAATCGCTCGCCTCCCCCCGCAGGCGCGCCATCGCGCCATCCAGCGCGTCAATCGGGCCCATGACCAGGACCAGCAGACCGCCGATGAGCAAGTTGCCGCGCGCCAGGAAGATGATACTGATGGCGTTGCCGGCCAGCCCAAGCAAAGTGATCGTGTTGGGCATCAGCCCGAGTCGCAGCAGGAAACCGGCTACCGGGTCGAGAACCCCCTTGAAACGCAGGCGCATGTAGTCGGAAAAGGTCCGCTGGGCCGGTTGTACGCCTTCATGGACGCTCATGGAGATCTCGCTGAAAGGGAATCGTCACATGCTAACCCGGCCGGCATCAGACGTCAAGCGCCGCCCAAGAGTGGTCAGTGGTCGGTGGTGAGTGGTCAGTGGCCCGTTGATCTTGTTTGATAGTGAGGGTGGGTGGAGATTGGAGATTGGAGATTGGCGATTAGCGATTGGCGATTGATGGTTATCAGAAGGCTTGGCTGAAAGCTGACGGCTGACCGCTGACAGCTTGTTTCTGAGCACCGAACAATGACCACTGGTCAGGCTTCGTCTTCGTCGAACTCCTCTTCCTCGTCATCTTCTCGCACCAAGACCTCGCGCGTCTTGCCGCCGCTTTGCGAGCGGCCGACAACTCCGAGCTCTTCCAGCTCGTCCATCAGGCGCGCGGCGCGCGGGTAGCCAATGCGCAGGCGGCGCTGCAGCAAGGAGGCGCTGGCCATGCCGCTCTTGCGCACCAGCGCAATCGCTTGCTCGAGCACTTCGTCCTGCTCGTCGCTGGATTCGGCGCGGGCGATCAAGTCCTCCCACGGCGCCTGCGCAGGGGCGGCATCCGCTTCTGTCGGCTCGGGTTCGGCTGCCTCCCGCCAATAGTCCACCAGCCGCTCGACTTCGGAGTCGCCGACGAACACCCCCTGCAAGCGAACCGGCGCGCTGGCCTCGGGGGACAGGAACAGCATGTCCCCCTTCCCCAACAACGTCTCGGCCCCCGCCCCATCCAGGATCACGCGCGAATCGACCATGGAGGGGACGGCGAACGAAATACGGGCCGGGAAGTTGGCTTTGATCAACCCAGTGACGATATCCGTGCTCGGGCGCTGCGTCGCCACGACCAGGTGGATCCCAGTGGCACGCCCCATTTGGGCCAGCCGCACCAGTGTCCGTTCCGTCTGATCGGGCGCCATCATCATCAGGTCGGCCAGCTCATCGATCAGGACGACCACCCGCGGCAGCGGTCGGCCGTCGCGTCGACGGCGCAGCTTGCGATTGTAGGCCTCCAGATCGCGAGCCCCTTCGCGCTCGAGCTCTCGATAGCGATGGTCCATCTCCTGCGTGCACCAGCGCAGGACGACGACGATCCGATTCAGCTCGGTCTCGACCTTCCCCATCAGGTGGGGAACGCCGTTGAACCGCACCAGCTCGACCATCTTCGGATCGATCAGGACCATCTGTAGGTCGGCGGGCGTGTTGTTGAAGAGCAGGCAGGCGGCCACAGACGTCATCAGGACCGACTTCCCCGATCCGGTCGTGCCGGCGATGAGCAAGTGCGGCATCCCCACCAGGTCGGCCGAGACGGCCTCGCCGGCGACATCCCGTCCCAGCGCGATTGCCAGCGGCGATCCGACCTTCTGGAACGACTCGGATTCCATGACCGCCCGCAGGCTGACCAGGGCCGGCCGGCGATGGGGGACCTCGATGCCGACGTAGGCCTGCCCGGGGACGGGGGCTTCCACCCGGATGGCCGGCGCTGAAAGGGCCAGGGTCAGATCATCGGCCAGCCCCGAGATCTGTGAAACGCGAACCTTCTGCCGGCGGACGTGGCCGTCAGCGCCGGCCTGCTCGATGTATCCGGGTTCGACGGCGAACTGGGTCACGGAGGGCCCGGTCCGATGATCGATCACGCGCGCCGGCAGCCCGAAGTCGGCCAAGGTCCGCTCGATGACGCCGGACATTTGTTGGATCTCTTTGGACGTCGCTCGCCGAGTTTCGACCCGGTCCAACAAATCGAGGGGAGGGAGGCGTTTGTCGCGGTCCCAACGAGCGCCGGAGGTCCTCGGAGAGGCGGCGGGACGCGTGGCCGGACGAGATCGCGCTTCTTCCGGTTTCCTCGGTCGGACCGTCCCGGCTCGGGCCTCCGTCTTGTCGTCTGCCTCAGCCGCGAGGGCCGCCAGCGGCTCCGGTTCGGGCAGCCATTCCGCATCTGCCTCGACCCGCTCGTCACGCCGCGCGGTCGAGGCCCTGCCGGAGACAACACTCGGCGTGCGTGCGGCCAGGGCGATAGCGGCCGCTACCAAGCCGAGGAGGACGGCCAGACCACCCCAGCGGCCAAGCACCCCGCCCGCCAGCGCGCCGACTCCCCACCCGATCAGGCCTCCGCCCTGCCCGGACTCGCTTTCCGCCAATGAGTAGTCCGCGGCGAGCGCTAGCCCGCCCATGGCGGCGAAGAGCGCGATTTCCAGAGCGACAATTCGCACCCAGGGGATCTCCCAGGGAATCCCCAGCCGGCGGCGCCCCAGCGCCACGACGCCGATCATCATCGTTATCGGGAGAATCGGGGAGAACCAGCCGAGCCAACGCTGCTGGGCAACCACCCACGCGTCCACCAGGGCGCCTTGAGTCAACCCGAGCATCCCAAGGATCGTAATGAGGGACGCCACGCCCAGTGCCAGGGCGGCGGCATCGTCGCCATGCTCGCGCAGCCAGCCGGCGATGTCCCACGCTTGGCCGCCCGCCGCGGGGCGGCGCGGAGGCCGAGAGGGTTCCTTGGGTTGGGCGGCCCGGCCTTTTGTCACCCCGTGTGGCCTTGCGCCGAGGCGCCGGGCTCCTTTCGGACGGTCATCATGACGGGTCAGGCCGTCTCGGCCGAAGCCTCGCCCGAGCGCGTGGCAACCAAGTCGCGCAAGCTGAGCCCCAACTTCCGGTTGGACGGCTCGAGGCGAATCACACGAACCCGCAGACGGTCCCCCTCACGAAGGAGCTCCGACGGGCGAGCCACGCCTCCCGAGTCGATCTCGGAAACATGCAGCAGTCCCTCGACACCGTCTTCGATTTCGACGAAAACGCCGAACCTGACGACGCTCGTCGCGGTTCCTTCCACGACGTCGCCGATCCGCAGGCGGCTGCCCAGCGTTGCCCAAGGATCGGGTCGGAGCGCCTTGAGGCTGAGGGCAATCCGGCCGAGGTCCGGATCGGTGGAAAGGACGGCTGCCTCGATCGGCTGTCCAAGGCAAAGGACGTCGGCCGGGTGGCGTACGCGGCCCCACGAAATCTCCGAGACGTGGATCAGTCCCTCGACACCGCCCAGATCGACGAAGGCACCGAACGGGGTCAGGTTGGACACGACTCCGGTCACTCGTTCGCCCGGCTGCAGGCAGCGTAGAAGTTCCCAGCGCCGGCCGGGCGCCGCCTGCGCTGCACGCTCAGAAAGCACCAGGCGGCCGCGCGGGGGATCGAACTCGATGACGCGCAGGCGCAGCGTCCTCCCGACGAAACGTTCCAGGTCCGGCATGTGAGTCGTGTTCGTCTCTCGGCACAATTCGAGGACATGCGAAAGCGGCACGAAGCCGCGCATGCCCTGGGCCTGAACGAGCAGACCGCCTCGGTTGTAACCCACGACCGGGAGATCAACGAGGTCGTCGCCTTCGTAGACCTGCCGGGCCCATTGCCAGTCGGCGGGCGACCCGACCTCGACCTGGGGCTTGGGCGAGGGCGGCCAGGCGACATCCTCCGCGGAGCGCCGCACCTCGTCGCGGTAGACCGACTGCCACCAACTCTCGTCTGGAGGCGGCGGTGCGTCACCCGCCTCGTCACGTGTCGCTGGCGTGCTCACGGTTACCTCTCCCTGATCCGAGCACCCCTTGAATCGTGGTTAGCATACCCGAAACAGGCTGGGATGCAAGATGATGCCGTCCGCGCGCGAGCTCCTTCGAAGAGACTAGTGACCAGTTGCCAGCGATCAGTAATCAGTGATCAGTAATCAGTGATCAGTGAACAGTGGGCGCTGATCACCGATCACCGGTCACTCGTCACTGATCACCGATCACTCGTCACTGGTTTCTGGCGGCGCGTGCGGCGGCTTCCTGTTCCATCTGCGAGATTGCCGCCGCCACCGCCTCGATCGCCACCCGCTGCTTGCGGTACAGGTCGGCTTCCGACATCGCCAGACGCAACGCGACGTCGCGCACTTTTCGGCCCTCAAGGAACTTCATCTCGAGGATGTTGTACAGCATCCACTCCCCGGTGAAGCGGCGATCACCGCTCGGGCGGACTCGTTCGACCCCGCGGGAGAGGACCGATCGCAGAGCGTTCACGGCATTCCCATTGTTCTGGGCCATCGCCTCCTGCACGATGCGCAGGCGGAGCAACGGGCTGCGGGTCAGGCGCGGGCCGCCCCAATAGTGGGTCAGAGCGTCGCGCACCATGTGCGCGAGATCCGCCTCCGCCTGCAGCTCCGGTTCGCCTTGTAGCAGGTCGGAGCCGGCATAGCGGCCCACAGCTCGCAGCCGTTGGACCTCCTCGGCCTGTGGCACAAGCCGGTCGACGGCGCTGAAGACTTCACGCTGTAGCAGTCGCTCGGCGATGGCGAAGGAGGCGCGCTCCGATAGCACCTTCAGTGCCGACGCCGACTCGGGCGGCAAGCCCTCTTCCAAGGCTATCGCTCGAATCCCGAGCAGGCCGATGATTTCTGAGCCTCCCGGCTGGTGCAAAGGAATCAGCCAATACGAGTCCCAGGCGAACACGGGGCCGAGCTCGGGGAGTTCGCTCCGCTGCGAGTCGGCCAGCGTCGGGGGTAGCTGTCCGATCTCCTGCAGCGGGTCATCGGGCCCCACGGCCACTTCCAGGTCCACCCGCCCATCCGCCATCAGGGCCAGAAAGGCCGACGAGGCCCCGGCGACGTCGCTCACAGCGTTCAGAATCGCCTCGAGGAACTGCCGCAAGTCGCCGGAAGTCAGCAATCTCTCTTCCAGGAGATGCAGGCGGCTGATGTCTTGCCGGTCTTCGCCGTAGAATAACCAGCGTTCGATCGACGGCCGAAACAGAGTGATGGCGAATTGGAGCAACAGGAGAGTCGAGACCATGGCGATCGGCACCAACCGGCTTTGCTCGGTCCCCATCAGCAGCGCAATCCGATTGACCACGACCGACACCGCCAGGACGGTCGACGCCACCACCGGTCCCCGCAGGATCCACTGGAACAGCCGGCTCTTGACCACCCGGTCGGGATAGCTGATCCCGTAGTACGCCACCGAGTAGGCCATCAGCACCATCTGAACCGCGACCAGAATGTTGATCAGGGTCTGCGTCGTCCAGAACACCAACGGCCACTGCAACAGGAAGGGGCCTCCGGCGGTCAGGAACGGATAGGCGATCAGGACCGGCCCGGCGGCACCGAGCATCAAGTACCGCATTCGGCGCCGGCTGGTGCGTGTTCGGCAACGCTGGTAGGCGCGCCACAAGCTGCTGGCGACGATCCCCAATGCGGCGAAGAAGAAGGCGAGAAAGGCCGGGAACCACAGACCGGCCGTAAGATGCGGAACACCTCCGGCTTCGCCGAGGTTGGCCAGAAGCAGGTCGGGTCGGGCGGCGATGAGGAAGCTCACCAAGCCCAAGGCATACGCCACTCGAACGGCCCAGAAGCGGCGGCCGCGCGAGGGTCTTCCCGTCGCCTCCAACAGAGCATCGCTGAAGTGCAGGTACGTCGCCGGGAGGAAGGCGATGCCGAGCCATTGCAGCCGGAGCCAGGCCTCGATCTCTTGCGCCCCGACGGTGGTAGCGGCCAACACGTCGGTCAGACCGATGATGGCGACGCAGCCCATGATCAGGGCAAAGGTGCGGGCGACGCGGTCGCGCAGGTTGAAGGTCAGCGCGTACAGCAGCAGGGCCAGCGCGGTGATGGCATTGCCGGCGACCAGGATTTCGTTGACCACACGCAGGATGTTGGTCAGCAGGTCCATGGCGGAGCGCCGCTCTCAACCCCGTGTCCCGTTCCGGAGGGAGGTCGACGAAGGCCTTCCACCTCGGAACGGTTCGAGGCGGGCGTGGGGGTCGACACCCTGGGGTCCCGGAGCAAGGTTGCAGTGTTGCATCAGGTGGTCAATCTATGCCGACAACGTTTCAGCTATTTACAGAACGGGACACCAAGTCGAAGCTGAAGAACAGGCTGATGTCTTCGTTGGGGTAGAAGAAGTCGCTGTACCCCGAGAAGACGAACCCCATCTTCTGCGCCAGCTGAATCGCCGGAAAGTTCTTGCTCTGCATTTCCAGGAACAATCGGGCCTGCTGGCGGGCTCGCCCCCAGCCGATCGCCTCCCCAAGCAATCGACGGCCCAGCCCTTGTCGGCGGAAGACCGGTTCCACCGCCAAGTCGGTGACCCAGAGCGCATCGGGCGCCGGTGCCGACGCCAGGGCCACGTAGCCCGCCAGTCGCTCGTCGATCTCGCCGACAAACAGGGCCGTCCGCTCGGTCCATTCGTCGGCCAGGCGTTCGACCCGCCTCGGATAGTCGACGCGCATCGGGCGGGGCAAGCGGACTTCTCGAAACGCCACTTCCACGCCGGGCGACACAGGCTGGAGCGACATCTGCCAGACGTGGTCGGTGCTATAGGAGTGATCGAACTCCATCAACCTCGGGACATCCGTCGAGACAGCCTGGCGGATCACGAAGGGTTCCATGGCGGGTGTCGGGCCTGGCCCGCGGTTGGCCTTATCCACCGGGCAAGACCCGAACCCGGCGAACGCAGGGGAGCGGCGCGTTGCCGGCCGTGTCGGTCACCACGAGGCGGAAACCGTAATCGCCGGGGTTCACCAAGGTCGTGTCCCAAGACCCGAGGTCGGAGTCCATTCTGGGCTCGGTGCCGGCCGAAATGGCCCGCCAAACGGCACCTGGAGCCGGACTTCCGGCCGCCAACGGAATGTACTCGTATTTGTAAAAGGCGAAGTTGGCAATGGAAGCCGACCCGAGGATCGTCACCATCCCGCCCAGCTCGCTCCCCTCTTCCGGGAAGATCAGGGTCGCCGCCGGGTTGAGGCAGCCGCTCGAGTCGAGGGCGGCCTCGGGCAAGGCGGTCGCCGCCGGACCCGTCGACTCAGGAACAAGAGTGGATGGAGTCGCAAGGAGGGACACCGTGGGAAGCGGCGTCGGGCGAAACGCGGCCGGCACGGCCGGGCTGAGGAGAGGCGCCACCAAGAATGTCAGCACGCCGACGCCGGTGACGGCGATCGCCATCCCCGCCGAACGGGTCCATCCGCGGCGGGCGCGCTCGCGTTCCAGCCCGAACTCGGCCAGACGCTCGGCGCGCCACCAGCCGGCCGCGCTCCGAGCGTAAAGGAGGAAGGCCAGCGCCAGGACCAGGAAGATCCACGTCTGATAGGCCTGAATGAGAAGCAGCGCTTCGTCCATCCCGCGGAGGAAATCACAGCTTGCGGAGGACCCGGCGCAACAGTCCGCTGAGCTTCGGCGCGATCAGCTCGCCGGCCTGCAGCACTTCCTCGTGAGTCGTCGCCGTGTCGCCGTCGAGGTTGGCCTTATTGCTGATGCCGGAGACGCCGAGCACACGAGTTCCACCGTGGCGGGCAACGGTCACTTCAGGCACCGTCGACATCCCGACCGCGTCCACGCCGGCCAGCCGCAAGAAGCGCAAATCGGCGGGCGTCTCGAACGATGGACCCGCCAAGCAGAAGTAAACACCTTCCCGCAGCACAAGTCCGGCAGCCTTCGCCTCCTGGCGGGCCAACGCTTGCAGGGGGCGATCGTAGGCTTGGCTCATGTCCGGGAAGCGCGGGCCGAACTCCTCGAGATTGGGTCCGCGCAGCGGAGACGGTCCGGCCATCCCCATCAGATTGAGATGATCGGTGATGAGCATCAGATCGCCCGGGACGAAATCCGGATTGACGCCGCCGGCAGCGTTGGTCACGATCAGGATTTCGATCCCCAGCCGCTGCATGACTCGCACCGGGAGGCCGATACGGGCCATCGAATGACCTTCGTAGAAATGCGCCCGGCCCTGCATGACGATCACCGGTTGGCCCTCGAGGATCCCCATATGAATCCGCCCAGCGTGACCGGCGATGGAGGCCGCCGGCCAGCCCGGAATCTCGCGGCCTTCCAGGCGCGTGGCCTCCTGGATATCGTCCGCCAAAGGGCCGAGTCCGGAGCCGAGAATCATCCCGAGGCGAGGCTGCAGTTTCGTCCTTTCGCGGATCGCAGCCGTCGCCATCTCGATGTCATCTAGGGTCAGGAACTCCCGACTCATGGCTTGGCGCGTTCCAGCTCACTCTGCAGACGATGCACACGCATGGCGTTGGCACTCGTCAGGCCGAGCACCTGCTGAACCTCGCGGCGGCTCCGGCCCTCTTGGAGAAGATGCTGAGCGAGCGTATGCCGTAACGAGTGGGGCGAGAGGTCCGCGCCGAGTCCGGCGCGCGCCGTCCAGCGCTTGACAACCAGCCACAAGCCCTGACGGCTCAGCCGGTCGCCGCGCTGATTGAGGAACAAGGATCGCTCGTCCGGCCGCCGAGTCAGGTGGGGGCGGCCATCGACGACGTAACGCCGCATGGGTTTCAGCGCGCGCCCGAGGGGAAGGTGCGGATCCGAGTGCTGCACGCGGCTGACCCACCCCTTCTCGAGGTCGACCTCGTCGAGGGTAAGGGCGACCACCTCGGCCGCGCGCAAACCCGTCGCATACAGCAGCGACAGAATGGCGGCGTCCCTCAACGAGCGCGGGCTGTCCTGTTTGGCCGGCGCATCGAGCAATGTCTGCAATTCCTCCGGCGTGAGGACACGGGGCCTGGGCCGCGGGGCGCGTGGCGGGCGCAGCTCAGACCGCAAGGATAGGTCGGTCACCACGTTAACGCTCAACAGGTAGTCCAGGAAGGAGCGCACCGCCGCCATCTTGCGAGAAATGGTCGCCGGCCGATACCCCTGCTGCCCCAGCCAGGCAACATAATCAGCCAGGGCCTGCTGGCTCAACGCTTCGGGGCTGTCTGACTTCCCGCGGAGAGCCGCAACAAACTGACGCAGGTCTGCCCGATAAGCCAGGAGCGTATTGGCCGAGCTTCCTCGGACATCTCGCAGGTACACCAGGAAACGATGAAGGGCGGCATCCATTCTGGCGGAGGTCAGGGCGGGCCGACATTATAGCATCCGCCAGTCTGACTTACCATAACTGCAGAGTACTATCCCAATTCTCCCCGGGGACCACCCTTTCCGCCTGGCCATTCTGGATTTCGCCCCCCTCCGGCCACGCCCTCGCTCGCCCGCTCGCTCTCTACGGAGCGCCAAGGGCGGGGCAGGCCTCCACGGGGAGCAACTTGGGAGGGGCGTCTTCCAAGCTCCGGGACCGCGCATCGGCATGTAGCCTCGATTAGACCTAGGGGAGACTTGGCCCACTCCTGGCAGTCCTTCAAGCACTTCGCGTTAATGTCATCCTGAGCGGTCCGAAGAGATGCCTGGTCGGAGAGCCCGCGAGCGATGGATCTGTTTTCTGAAATAGGAGGCGGGTGAAGAAGTACTACGTCTACATTATTACGAGCAGGTCCCGAACCCTCTACGTTGGGGTGACGAACGATCTGGAGCGCCGCGTTTACGAGCACAAGCACAAGCTGGTCCCAGGATTCACGGCCAAGTACAAGATCACCCGGGTTGTGCACTTCGAAGAAACGGAAGACGTCATGTCGACGATCGCGCGGGAGAAGGAGATCAAAGGCTGGACGCGTGCCAAAAAGATCGCCCTCGTGGAGGCCACGAAACCGACTTGGGAAGACCTCGCCGCGGAATGGGGCGGGGAGTAGGAACAGCAGGCCCTTCGCGGCCCCGCGGGCCGCTCAGGGTGACAGGAGGGTGAAGCACCCCGCGGCGGCCTCGTGAAGTCCTCCAAAGGCGAGGTCTTCGCTGGGACCAGCGACGCGGCCGTCGAGAGCGCCACCGGCCGGAAGTGGAAGACATGGTTCTCGCTGCTCGATCGAGCAGGCGCCAAGAGGATGACCCATCCTCAAATCGTTTCGATCGTCTCAGAGGAGTACCGCGTCGGGCCTCGGTGGCAGCAAAATGATCGTTGTCGGGAATGAGCAGGCGCGCGGCATGCGGAAAGTGCACGAGCGCCCAGACGGTTTTCAGATCGGCGCCACCCGGACGATGGCGGTCCCGGCCGCACGGCTCTACACAGCGTGGACCGATTCCCGTCAGCGGTCTCGCTGGCTTCCCCGAGCGAAGATGGTCATCACCAAGGCCACGCCGCGGCGGACCCCGCGGGTCCAATAGGCCGGAGGCCGGAGTCGAATGGATGTGACCTTCACCAGCAAAGGGAGGTCGAAGTCCACAGTGATGGTCACGCACGCCAACTTGTCGACGACGGGCCGAGCCGAGCGCGTGAAGAAGCACTGGCGCGAGGCGTTGCAGCGGTCATAGGGCTGCCTCGGAACTACCCGATGAGGCGCGCCCCTGTGTCCCCGGTCGAAACCATGCTCTCCGGCGGTCTCGCACCCGGACGCCCCCTGCTCCACTTTGGAGTTGGAAGCCTCGCCGATCATCCCTCCCAGGCGCTAACGCGCTCGAGCGCCTGGATCTCTTCCGGGGTGAGCACGAGACCGGCCGCGCCGAGGTTGTCCTCGAGCTGCGCGAGATTCCGCGGTCCGATGATGGGGCTTGTGACTTCCGGTTTGGAGAGCAACCAGGCCAACGCGACCTGAGAAGGCGATTCCCCTCTCGCCTTCCCCAGTTGGCTCACGACCTCAAGAACGTCCCAGGCTTGTGGATTCTCCAGGTACGCGCGGATCCGGCCGCTGCTGGCACCTCGCGTCCCCGGCGTGGGGGCGACCCCGCGCGCGTATTTCCCGCTCAAGAATCCGCTGGCGAGAGGGCTGTAAGGGAGCACCCCCAACCCGAAGGAGCGGCAGGCGGCCTCCAGCTCTTGCTCGAATTCCCGACGATGGAGCAGGTTGTAATGCGGTTGGACGCAGGCGAAGGCAGCGAGGTGTTCACGATCGGAGGTCCACAAGGCTTCGACGGTGCGCCAAGCCTCGAAGTTGGAGCAACCGATGTACCGGACATAGCCTTGCCGGACCAGGTCATCGAGCGCCTCGAGCGTTTCGTCGATCGGGGTGTCCGGATCCGGTGAGTGCAGCTGGTACAGGTCGATGTGGTCCGTGCCCAGCCGGCGCAACGAGGCCTGGACCGCCGCCACGATGTGGAGGCGCGACAGCCCTTCGCCGTTCGGCCCATCGCCCATCCGCCCACGGACCTTCGTTGCCAGAATCACCTGATCGCGCCGGGCCGGGCTTTTCGCCAGCCAGCGGCCGACGATCTGCTCTGCCTCTCCACCCGAATTCCCCTCGACCCAGCGGGAGTAGACGTCGGCCGAATCGATGAAGTTCAAACCCGCGTCGAAGGCCCGGTCAAGAATCTGGAGCGCTGTGGTTTCGTCGGCGGTCCATCCGAACTGCATCGTACCCATGCACAACTCGGACACCTTCATCCCGCTGCGACCGAGTCGACGATAGTTCATTCCAACGCCTCCTTGAACCCGCTGAGAAGCCGCCCAATCCCATTCATCCCGCCACCTGGGTGACTGCCTGGCCCGTTCATGGGCCACCGTGTTGCCGCAGGTCGGAAGAAATGCGCGGCGGCGCGGGCCCGCCATCCGACCGCCGATGCTCGCCATGTTATCATCCGCGCAATCATGCAACTGCGTCCTCGGATGCGCCTCAGCCTTCCTTTCGCCCTGCTCGCAGGCTTTGCTCTCGCAGGATGCTCACCTCGCCCTCAGGTCTGGAACGGCACAGCCTACGAGAACCCGCCGACCGCTCCAACATTGCCGGTTACTTCGACCGGGAGCGATCCGACCTCCGATCCCGACCTGACCGGGCACGTCTCCCTCATCTACTTTGGCTATACGCACTGCACCGATTTTTGCCCCGCCACCCTGGCGATTGTTGCCGAGCTTTTCGAACGTCTCGGGGACGAGGCGGACGATGTTCGGTTCTACTTTGTCACGGTCGATCCCGAACGCGACACCGGCGACGCTCTGACCGCCTATCTGGACCAGTTCGATTCGCGTCTCATCGGGGTTCGTCCCGATCCGGAGGCCCTGCCCCCCCTGCTGGCCGGTTACGCGGCGACGGCATTCCTCGATCCTGATCACGCGGACGAGGGAATCATCGCTCACACCACGCGGCTCTTCCTGGTGGACAAGGTCGGGAAACTGCGCGCTCATTATCCCTTCGACACCTCCGCCGTTGATCTTCTGGCCGACGTGCGCTATTTGCTGCGCCAAGGCTGAGGCGATCCAGTCGCTTCCCGCAACGGGCACTCGCCCCCGCCGTGACCTCCTCGCCCCCCTCACGACGCGACTTCCTGGCTACCCTTGCCTGCGTGACGATGGCGCTCAGCGGGGTCATCCATCTGGCCATCACAACCGAGCATTCTGAGCGCACGCCCGCCCACGCGTTGTTCTTCGCCGCGCTCGGAGTCGTCCAGATCGGATGGGCGGCCGCCTATTGGATGCTGCCGGGTCGAGGGTTGCGGTGGACGGGCTTCGTCCTATCCGGCGGAATGATTGTCCTGTGGGCGGTAACGCGATCCCTTCCGGCACCCTTCTCCGGAACGCCCGAAGAGATCGACCTGGCAGGCGTCGTATCGAAGATCCTCGAGGCGACTGCTATGGCGAGCCTGTTGATCGAGGATTCGCGCGACTATGCACCCACAAGTCGTCAGGCTCGCTCGGTGATGGCCGCTTTCCTGCTGGCCATGTTATCCGGATTGGGAATCTACGCTTCGGCACTGGCGCTCGAGCCGATCGCCTCACCCATGCTGCCGGCCCCGATCGAGCGCGAAGAGGGCGAGGCTTCCTCGGCAACCCACGCGCATACCGGCGCTCGCCGCATTCGGCTGGACGAAGAACCCGCCGGTCCATATCTGGTCCGGGCGGTGACATCGTTCGGTCCGGACCGGCTACAGGACGTCGCTCTCGAAGTGCGCGTCATCGACGCGACGACCCGCAGGACGCTGACCGATCCAGAGGTGTGGATTGTCGGCGAAGATAAGTCGGGGACTCGCCTCGAAACCACGGCAGCTCAAGGTGAGGCGAAGATCCCGCGGGACTATGCCGCCGTTCTCGCCCTGCCCGCCGCCGGCGCGTGGCATATCGCTATCCTGGTCGACGGACCGCGGGGCCAAGGGCAGGCTGGATTCGATCTGCTGGTTCCAAGCGGCGGAGGCGTCGGAGCTCTGATCGGGGCTTATCTGCCGTTCGGCGGCTTGTTTCTCCTCACCGTCGCCTACATCCTGGTGACTCGGGCGGCCGACCGGGAGGGCGGGCTAGACTAGCAAGTCGCTAAACTGGCGACCTCGGCTGCCGCCGAAGCCTGGGCGCCCGGCTCAGCCGGGTTCAGCAGCGCGATCAGACCCAACGCTCCCATATTCGCAAACAAGAGTGGTGCCAGGAAGGGTGCGCCGCGTAGAAAGCGCTCCCCGACGACCGTCCCTTGCGATGTCAGATTCTCCTGGATGTGGAGCAAGGCCCCGACCGAGCCGACCACAATCAGCGCCCCCATCGTCCAGGCGAACGTCGCAATCTCCTTCGGCTCAGGGCGCCTCAGCGACCCGAGGCCGATGGCCACCGTCGTCGCAAAGATTCCCGCGACTGTCGGGATCCACAACCACGGGTTGGCGAAGGCCGTACGGGCGTGATCCAGAACGCTGCTGATCACGGTGGCGAGCGTTCCCAGCCCGATCATGAACAGATAGGCGCGTGTCTTGCTGTAGGGAAGCGCCAGACGGCGCAGCCGCGGTAACGTGAGAACGCCGCTGTCGGGGGGAACCTCGATCCACGCTGCGCTCAGCCCGATCAGCCCGACCAAGCAGAAAGTGAGCGGCCCCAGGATGGGTGGTGCCCATACCAGGAGAGGAATGGAGACGCGCTGGCCGGGGAGCGCGTTAGGGAGAATGGCCCTGATCCAATGCAGGTAGGCGCCCACCAATCCAACCAGAATGCTCAGAAGGAAAACAACCGTGGCGAGAATCGATGCGGCCTCGCGATTGCGGCGCGCCATCAAGCCGGCCAACAAGAGCAGGCCCGCCGCCAGCGGCCCGAAGACGATCGGGATCCATTCGAATCGAGTGATCGTTCCACTGATGCTGTGGGCCAGGGCGATGTCGAGCCCCAGGAAGAGTTCGTTGAGGGCTGCCATCAACAACATGAGCTCGTCCCGCGAAAGCGGAAGATGGCGCTTCCCGAGCCGAGGGACGACGACCGCCAGGTAGCCCAAGCTACTCTGTCTTGGCACCGAGCATTTCGCCTGCCAGCTCCCTCAGCTCGGCCAGATCGCTGAGGAGCTCGTAGGCGCCGTGCCACTGGGTGTAATCCGGCCCCTGCATCCAGACGCCGAACTTGGCCGTCCGTCCCCAGTGGTGCCACAATTCGAAGTACAAGAAGTCGATGGGCTGGTCGAAGGGTTCGTCGGTCAGCAGGCCGGCCGACTTGAGCGGCGACATGATGGCGTCGCTCTGCCGAACCCAATCATTCACAGCTTTGGTACCCTCGTCGGCGTCGGTATAGAAGTCGTCGAGGAACACCCGGTTGTGGCACTCCAGGCAGATCCCTTGCATGCGTACCAAGTTGTCCTGCCAATCAGGCCGGCGTTCGCTGATCGGCGCGAACAGAAACCAGGTAAGGCGATCGCCCACGTCATGTGTCGTCCCAGACGGGCCGAAGCCGCTGAAGTGGCAGGTGGCACACGTCGGGGCCGGGAAGTCCCTCACCGCCAGGGTCCCCGGATCGGCCTCCCAATTCCATGAATCGCCACCGGTCTGGTAGGCGATGCCGTGCGGCGACTCCTGGTAGATCTCCCATTGCGGGTGATCCGGGCCGATGTGGCAGGCGTTGCATGTCTCCGGCTTGCGCGCCTGCTCAAGCGAGAAGTTGTGACGTAGGTGACATTGTTGACATTCCCCGACGCTCCCGTCGGGTTGAGGCTTGCCGATGTTGTGGCAGGCCTCGCATGCAAAACGGGTTATTGCCGGGCCTTCGATGGCGAAGAGTGCGTGGCGCATCTTGTCGGGAGCAAAGCCGCCTTCCGGAATGGCCCGGTAGCGCGCCAGGTGATCCGGGCTTAGTCCGGTCGTCCCGGCCATCGCCACGTATGCCGGAAGGGAATGACGGCTCTGGTTGTACTGGGCCACTTCCGCGGCGTGGCAGCGCTCGCAGCGGGCCGGGGTCGGCTGGCTCAACACGAACGTCCCCTCGTGCTCGACGGCACCCGGGTAATCCGCATCGACCTGATGGCAGTCCCGGCAACCGACTTCGGCCGCCGCCATCGAGCTGCTGCCGTATTGCTCGACAATCCCAGGACTGCTTTGCCGATGGCAGATGACACAGTCGTCGGTGCTCACCGCCAACGCGTCGGGCGGTTCTTCGTGCCCGGCCGAGGGCCCTCCGGCCCCGATGGCCAGCACGATAAGCCCCAGCCCGATGACGGCGACAACGACGACCAGGCCCCCAACAAGGAGCCTCGGCCACCGAGAGCCTTGCTTGGCAGTTGGTTCTTCCATGGGTTACCTAGAGCGGGGATCTTCAGCCCGAGAAGGAGGATTGGCGAACGGGGGCTCGCTTACTTGTGAATGATATCACGATGGACAAGGCCTGGGCTCGGCAAGCATGAGGGGGATCAGGGTTGCCTGGCAGGCCTAGCCGGGTCGCGGGTGCGAAAGCTGGCCGACCTGCCCTCCTGGGCTTCGATGCGCCTCATTGCCCGCCCCTCATCATTCCAGCGCGATTTGGCGGGGGGAGAGGCTTCCCAGGAACTGGCTAGACGGATGGAACCCTGGTCAGAATATCCAGCACCATGGCGCCGAAGATCAGCGCCAGGTAAATGCTCGAGTAGCGGTAGAGCGCCCACGCGCGGCGCGTGCCTCCCCCGCGCAGCAACCCCCAAGCCCTCAGCACGAAAACAAGACCCAGCGCGAGCGCGGCCACGAGGTACACCGTACTGACCATGCCGATCCCCGGCAGAAGAAGTGTGAGCGCCACGAGCTGCACGGAATACAGAAAGATCGTCCAGCGAGCCGCTGGATCCCCGTACACGACGGGAAACATGGGGACCCCGGCACGCGCATACTCACCCCGCCGCGTCAATGCCAGGGCCCAGAAGTGAGGCGGCGTCCAGAAGAAGACGATGGCGAAGAGGAAGAACGCCGGCATCGCCAGCGATCCGGTTGCGGCTGCCCATCCGACCAGCGGCGGAATCGCGCCGGCGCCACCGCCGATAACGATGTTGTGTGGCGTCGCCTTCTTCAAGAGCAGCGAGTACGCGCCGACGTAATAGATCGCTCCCAGCGCGGCCAGGAACGCACTCAGGGGGTTGACAGCGATCGCCAGAATTGCCACCCCCAGCACACACAATCCGACGCCGAGGAAGGCCGCCCGGCTCGGTGGGACGCGACCGGCGGGCAAGGGGCGGCGGCGCGTACGCTGCATTTGTGCGTCCAGATCGCGGTCGATGTACTGATTGAGCGCGCTGGCCCCGGCGGCTGCCAGCCCTCCCCCGAGAAGGGTCCAGAAAGTGAGCGACGACGAGGGGAGCCGTCCGCCGCCGACCACCATCCCGGCCCAGGTCGTCGCCAGCAGAAGCAAGACAATCAGCGGTTTCCCCAAGGCCACGTAGTCGCGCCAGGTCGCGGGGTTGCTGGCATGCCGTTCTCCCTGCTCTCGGAGCTGAGCCGGCGATCGCTGTCGTTCGGCAGGCGTCGTTTCCCCAACAGCCATGACGGACGGGCTATTCGGCGGTGTAACGGGGAGTTCCGAGGCGGTTTGCGTCATCTCAGATCAAGACGCTCAGAACGGCGAAGACCATCAGCAAGAGGACTGGCAGGACGAAGATGGCAGTGTACAGCCGATGGTCGCCCCGCAGGTGCATGTAGAAGGCGGCGACGAGTCCTGCCTTGGAGAAGGAAAGAGCCAGGAGGATGACGTTCAGAGCTGGCGGTGTAACCCCACTTCCGGCCACCATGATCTCGATGACCGTCAGCAGGATCAGGACCAGAAAGACGCCCAGGTACAACGGCCAACGGCGGGCGGGCTGAGCGGAAGGAACTTGCATCCCGGGCCTCCTAGGGGATCAAGTAGATCAGCGTGAAGAGCATGATCCAGACGATATCGACGAAGTGCCAGTACAAGCCGAAGACTTCCACCCCCATGTTCCGTTCCGCCGAGAAGGCGCGTCGCAGGCCGCGCACCAGGACGACGATCGCCCAGACCACGCCGGCCAGCACGTGCAGCCCGTGGAAACCGGTCAGCGTGAAGAAAGACGAACCAAAGACGCTGCCGGTGAGAGTGACTCCTTCGCCGTACAGGTGGGAGAACTCGAGCGCCTGGCCCGTCAGGAACGTGGCGCCCAAGAGGATCGTCAGCAGAAGGAAGACCGACATGCGCCCCGATCGCCCCGCCCGAATCGAAGACAGAGCCATGACGACGGCCAGACTGGACGTCAGCAGGATCGTCGTATTGACCCCGACGGCGACGATGTTGAGGCGGGAGGCCTCGGGGAAGCCCAACGTGTACTTATAGTGAAGGTAGGTGGCGATCAACCCGCCGAAGAACATGACCTCCGACGCGATGAACAACCACATCCCGATCTTGCGGTGATCGACGCCCAGCGCCAGCCCGGCGCTGTAATCCTCGGCGTGCGTCATGGCTTGCTGACTCATACCCTTGCCTCCAAGCGCCTAGCCGGCGGCCGGCGCCGCGGCCGGCTCGGCGGTGAGGCTCGACTCTTCGCCGTAAGCATAGGGGTCCGTCGTCACGACCGGGATTTCGGCGAAGTTCTCGGTCGGCGGCGGCGAAGATGTCTGCCACTCCAGGGTGAGGGCCGACCACGGGTTGGCCGCCGCTTTCGGACCGCGGGCCCAACTCACGATAGCGTTGTAGAGGAAGGGCAAGGTCGAGAGGGCCAGGATCAGGCCGCCCAACGTCGCCATCTGGTTGTACGAGGTGAACGACGGGTCGTAATCGGCTACCCGGCGCGGCATCCCCATCAGTCCCGCCGCGAACATCGGGAGGTAAGCCAGGTTGGTGCCGACGAAGTTGGCGACGAAGTGCACCCGGCCGGTCTTCTCGTCGTACATCCTGCCGGTGATCTTGGGGAACCAATAATACAGTCCGGCGTAGACCGCCGAGACGCTCCCCCCGAAGAGCACGAAGTGTAGATGAGCCACCACGAAGTAGGTGTCGGTGACATGCAAGTCGACCGGGATGGCCGCCAGGAAGATCCCGGTCAACCCACCGATCAGGAACATCGAGATGAAGCCCAGGGCGAACAGCATCGGGGTGGTCAGACGGAGCTTGCCGTACCAGATCGTCGCCAGCCACGAGAAGATCTTGATCCCGGTCGGCACCGCGATGACCATCGAACTGACCATATAAGGCACCCGCAGGCGCGGGTCCATGCCGCTGGCGAACATGTGGTGCGCCCAAACCGTCAGCCCGAGCACGGCGATGGCCATGCTCGAGAGAGCGATCATGCGATAGCCGAAGATCGGTTTGCGGGCGAAAACGGGGAAGATCTCGGAGACGATCCCCATGGCCGGCAGAATCATGATGTAAACCGCCGGGTGGGAGTAGAACCAGAACAGGTTCTGCCAGAGGATCGGATCGCCCCCACTGGCGACAGTGAAGAACTGGGTTCCAACCACCCGGTCCAGCGCGACCAGTACCAAGCCGGCCGTCAGCACCGGAGTCGCCGACAGCACCAGGAGAGACGTCGCCATCATCCCCCACACGAAGAGGGGCAAGCGACCAAACGTCATGCCGGGAGCCCGCATCGTGATCACGGTGGTTACAAAGTTGATCGCCCCCATGATGGCGGAGATCCCGAGGATCATCACGCTCACCGCCCACAACGTCTGGCCGGGCGGACCTCCGATCGACAGCGGCACATAAGCCGTCCAGCCTGCCTCGGCTCCCCCGACGAAAAAGCTGGCCAGCATGATCAAGCCGGCCGGTGGGATGAGCCAATAGGACAGCGCATTCAAGCGGGGGAAGGCCATGTCGCGCGCGCCGATCATGAGCGGGATCAGGTAGTTGCCGAAGCCGGCGACCACCGGCAGGATCCACAGGAAGATCATCAGGGATCCATGGTTCGTCATGACCTGGTTGTAGGTCTCGGCGTTGAGCAAATCCGAGCCCGGGGCTCTCAGCTCGGCCCGCATCAGCATTGCCAGCATCCCGGCCAGGATGAAGAAGACGAAGCTGGTGACGATGTATTGGATCCCGATGACCTTGTGATCGGTGTTCCAGCTGAAGTATCGCCGCCAGGTGCCGGTTGCAGGATAGGTCGTCATGCGTTCGGTCTCCTTCGAACCTAGGCCCTTAAGGCTGGGCGAGCAGGAAGGCCACCAGGGCCTGGAGCTGCTCCGGGGTAAGGCGTTGGCCGAAATTCTTCGGCATCAGGCCGGGCTGGAAACCCGGGGCGACGAAGCTGTCCGGCTCCAGGATGGATTCCTCGACGTACGGCGCCGCGTCCTCGCTGGGGGCTCGCCCGCCGGCCCTGGCGGCCAGGCCGTCGAGGGGCGGCCCGACGGTCCCCGTGCTGCCGGCGGCGGCCAAGATGTGGCACCCGCCGCAGCCCATGGTCAGGAACAGCTGCCCTGGATCATTGGCCAGCGCCTGTTGCTGCGCCAACCATCCGTCGAACGCATCCTGCGATTCGACGACGACTTGCGAGGTCATGATCGAATGTCCGGCGCCGCACAACTCGGCGCACCGGATGGGAAAGACTCCGATCTCCCTGGGCGTGATCGTCATCTCCGATACCTGTCCGGGGGTGGCATCCCGTTTGCCGCGGAACGCCGGCACCCAGAACGAGTGGATCACGTCCTCGGAGGTAATCTGGAAGACGACGGACTGTCCTACCGGCAAGTGCAGCTCGCTGGTGGCGAGATCCTGGTCTGGGTAGCGAAAGCTCCAGGCGAACTGACGGCCGATGATCTCGACGATGCGCGGGCTGCGGCCCGGATTCTCGATCGACATCAGCACTTGAAACGAATAGACGCCGATCACGACGACGATCGCCGTCGGGATCAACGTCCACAGAATCTCGAGCGAAGTGTTGCCATGGATCGGCGGGCCATCCCTGTCGTCGCCCGCCCGCTTGCGGAAGCGGAGGACGGCGAAGACCAGGGCGCCTTCCACCAGGAAGAAGATGACCGTTGAAACCCCGAGCAGGACTCGGAAAAGCTGATCGACCTCGACGGCCCGAGTCGAAGCCTCCGGCGGCATTAGATTGGCCTGGCTCGCTACCAGGAAGCCGAGGGCGACCAGGACAATGGCAACGATGGCCGAGAGGAAGAGGGTCCGTTCTTTCACGTCGTTCCGACCTCCGAAGGCGCCGCAGTCGGCGCGGGTCGGCGGCGGCGGTGCGACGCCGCGCCCGTTTCACTTCTCGGTTGGCAGCCGTTCATGCGGGTTCGGCCCAAGGCGGCGATTCTACCATCAGTGGCCAGTGGCCAGTGGTCAGTGGTCGGTGGTTGGTGGTCAGTAGGCATGCGTCCAGGTGGAGAATCTCCCTATCTTGATCGGGGTTTGGCTGGTTTCTGATGAGCGGGCGCATGGGGCATGAATGTCCGGCCCCACTCCCGGGTCGGTCTGACCACTGACCACTCGCCACTGACCACTTGTCTCAGAGGTCAACGCACCAGGCCAAACCCACGATTCCCGGCCCGGTGTGGGCGCCGATCGCAGGACTGGCCCACGACACCATGGTCTCGACCGGCGAGAATCTCGCCTTGGCCTGCTCCAGCACGGCGACCGCGTCGGCTTCGGCATCGGCATGCATCGCGGCGAGACGGACCTGGCTGTGGCCCTTCAGCTTCTCACCGAGCACGTCGAGCATGCGGGCATGCGCCTTGGCCTTCGTGCGAACTCGCTCGAGGGGTTCAATCCTTCCGCCCTCCAGGTGCAACAACGGCTTCATGTTGAGCGCCGTCCCCAGCAGCCGCGCCGCGCCGCCGATCCGCCCACCTCGGTGCAGAAATTCCAGGGTGTCGACGGCGAACATCAGGCCGGTGTGCTGCTCCACCTTGCGGGCATAGTCGGCCACATCGGCGAAGGATTTCCCGGACTCGATCTGCCGGGCCGTCTGCAGCACTTGGAAGCCGAGCGACATCCCGGCGTGCTTCGAGTCGACGATCTCGATTTGCGCGGCCGGAAAGTCCTGCTTCGCCTGCTCCGCGGATTGGATCGTCCCGGACAGTTTGGTGGAAACCAGCACCGCCACGATCGGACGGCCGGCGGCGACGAGCGGCTGGAAGATCTTCTGAAAGGTAGGCACCGTCGCCTGGGAGGTCGTCGGCATGGTCGGGGAAGCCTTCAGCCGCGTGTAGAACTGCTCGGGTGATATGTCGACCCCATCCTCCAGAGTCTGACCATCCCAGATGACAACTTGCGGTGCGACGTGAATTTGGTAACGGGTCAGGAGCTCGGCCGGGATGACGCAGGTTGAATCGGTGACAAGCGCAATTTGGGCCACGGACCCTCCTCGGGTTGGGCAGGGAGCGGGTGCAGAGGCGAGGTGTCTGCCGAGGATAACCCTGCCGGCCCTCGGAGGTCGCGTCCGGTGAATGCGGTCAGCCGCGCCCGCGCAGCCAGCCGACGACCTCGTCGGCCGAGCGAGTGTTCAGCACGGCCAGCCCCGGGAGCCAACCCCGGCGCGCCATCCCGACGCCGTAGCGCCTCAGCCGAAATTCGTCGGGACGGTGGGCGTCGGTGTTGATGGCGAGCAGGCATCCCACCTGCCACGCCCTCCGAGCGTAGGCGTCATTCAGATCTAGCCGGTCGGGTTGGGCGTTGATCTCCAATACGACTCCGTGATCTGCCGCTGCGGAGAAGACCGATTCCAGGTCGACGTCGGACGCCGCCCGCGAACCAAGCAAACGGCCGGTGGGATGTCCGATCATGTCGACATGGGGATTGCGGATCGCGCCCATCAGCCGCTCCGTGATCTGTGCTTGGGGCTGACGCAGCGAGACATGGAGCGAGGCGATCACCAGGTCCAGCTCGGCCAGGACCTCGTCCTCATAGTCGAGATGGCCATCCGCCAGGATCTCGACTTCGGCCCCCTGCAGCAGCTTCAACGAGCCGCCGATTCGTTTCTGGACCCGGTCGATCTCTTGCCGTTGCTGACGCAGCCGGGCCACACTCAGTCCGTTCAAGGCGCCTAGACTGGGCGAATGGTCGGTGATCGCCAGATAGGACGACCCAAGTTCTCGAGCCGCCTCGGCCATCGCCTCGACGGTCGCCCGGCCGTCACTCCAGTCCGTATGCGCATGCAAATCGCCCTGCAGATCACTCTCGCCGACCAGCGTCGGAAGGGAGGCGGCGTCGGCGGCCTCGATCTCACCCAGATTCTCTCGCAGCTCGGGCGGGATCCAAGGCAGGCCCAGCGCGCGGTAAACATCTTCCTCACGAGCGCATAGGATTTCACCGCCTTCGCTGCGTTTCAATCCGTGCTCCGAGAGGGAGAGACCGCGTTCCAGGGCTCGTTCGCGCAGGCCGACATTATGAGCCTGAGAACCCGTCGCATATTGGAGAGCGGATCCGAAACGGTCCGGTGGATGGACCCAAAGTTGGACCCGCAGCCCCCCGACGACCTCAACGCTGGCCTTGGTATCTCCCTGCCCCAGCACGCGCTCCACTTCGTCAAAGGCGACGAAGGACCGCAAGACTTCTTCCGGCGAGACGGCGGCGACCAGCAGGTCGAGATCCCCAACGGTCTCCCGCCAGCGGCGGACGCTGCCGGCTGGCTCCGCCACCTCAACTCCCGGGAGGTGGCGCAACTTCTCCGCCAGCCGCTCGGCGATGGGCCGGGCGATGCCGATGCCGATGCGCCCCTCCTGGCGGCGCGCCATGCGCTCGATGCTCTCGAGGATCGCCGTTTCCGAGCGCGCCCCCATCCCGGGAAGTTCGCGCAGCTTCCCGGCGCGGGCCGCCGCCTCGAGCTCAGGGACGGTGGTGACCCCCAACTCCTTCCAGAAGCGAGCCGCCTTCTTCGGTCCGACCCCGCTGATCCTCAAGACGTCGATCAACCCGGGCGGCACTTCGTCGGCCAGCCGCTCGTAGAAGTCCATCTTTCCCGTTGTCAGCAGCTCGTCGATCTTGGCGGCGATCGCCTCCCCTACTCCGGGAATCTCTTTGAGACGTCCCTCTCGCTGCAAGTCCTCCAGGCGCCGCCCCTGGGCGCGGATGCTTTCCGCCGCGCGGCGGTAGGAGATGACGCGGTAGATCGATTCGCCTTTGATCTCGAGCAGATCGGCGATCGCCTCAAACACATGTGCGATCTCTTCGTTGGTCAAAGCTTACGAGTTCTCCAGGTCCTCCGATAGGGTCACCCCTGCGAAAGCAGGGGTCCAGGGATCTGGATCTTCCCTGGATTCCCGCATCTGCGGGAATGACCTTCGCATGTTGTCACCTCCGCGCATCGCGCTTCGCCCTCTACGCCCCTTCGCTCTCTACAGGGCGCCAAGGGCGGGCGCCCCCAGGGGGCAGGGCGCCACGCCCTTCGGCGCACCCGAAGGGGTGAGGGCGCATCCCGGAGGGGAAGCGGGGTCCAGGCTTTGACATGTTCTACTGGATTCCCGCTTCCGCGGGAATGCCCCTCCCTTGTCGTCCCCCGGCGAAGAAGGAGTTCAGCCTACATCATGCCGTCCTGGATTCCCGCCGACGCGGCGCCCTCCGCGCCCCTCACCTCAACGCGCCTTCCTACGGGCTCGGGCCTTCGTCGTTGGCCGACGGCCTCGGCTCGCAGGCTGCTTCGGGGCCGCCGCGCCTTTCGTCCCAGGGACAGGCGTGCTTGAAGTTGCGGCCATTACAGGCGGCGCAGCGATGAGCTGCCCGAAGAGGCCTTCCTCGGGAACCGCCGGCGCCAGCTCTTCCGGATACGGGTCCCTGCCGGTGGACTTCGCCATCAGGTATCCGCCGGCGATGCTCAGGCTGCTCAAGATCGGGACGATCAGGAACGCCAGCAAGAAGTCCCCCATGATCACGGGCACCAGCACCGAAATCAGAACGACCGAAGCCGGCAAGCGCACGAACCGACCGATGATCGGTACCGCGATGAGATTGTAAGACACCTGGGTGGTGATGACATTGACCGCCGTCACCAGGATGGTGAAGGCCACCGGGTCCATGTCCGGGAACCGCGTCGACCCCAAGACCAGACAAGGGATGGCGACGACGAGGCTGGCGATCAGACCGCCGATACTCGGGATCAGCGTCAGAAGCCCGGTCAGGACCGCCATCAGGATGAAGAAAGGCACGCCGAGGAGCCAAAACTCGACCAGGGAGGCGACGGTCATGATGAGCCCAAAGATGATCTCGGCCGTCAGGTACCCGATCCAGATTTGGTCGAGCCGGCGGAGCAGCACGCTCACCTGACGGACCCCATCTCCCACCAAAGAACGCCTCAAAGCCCCGCGCCGGCTCCACATGTCGTTGAGCAGCCAGAACGACAAGATAATGGCGACGAACGCTACTCCAACGAGCCCGGCGATCGACGCGATCAGGCCCGTGATGGCACCGCCGACAGCCGTCACCGAGCCCGATGTCTCAAGGCGGGCCAGAACGGGCTGCAACGGGCTGCTGGAAAGGTTCGTCGACAGCTGTTGCTGAAGACCAGCCGCAGATCCCGAGAGCCAACCCAGCGCACCAACAACAAGGAGGACCAGCAACACGAAAAGCACTAGATGGAAGAGCGCCACTGCGCCGCTGTAGCGCAAGCGCCGGCTTGCCCAGCGAACCGGGCGGTAGAGAAGGAACGCCAACAGGAAACCCATCATCAGGGTCTGACGGGCCGCGCTGATGAAGACCAGGACCGCAAGAAGCCCCAGGATAAAGATGACCGCGCCCAGGTGACGACGGAAGGGCGACCACGGTGTGGCGTCGGGGGGTGGCAGAGCGGCGGTTCGTATGGCCATTTCAATCTCCTTGTTTCTTCTCGTTGGGCATCCTCTAGGAAAGGACACTCTCGGATGCGGGCGGATGTTCAACCGGGCCCAGTCTAGCCCGGAGGTATTCAAATCGCCTGACTCCTGCCGCCAGAGTCGGGACGATGTTCTCCGCTCCGAGCTGGCCAAACAACCCGGCCTGGCGGAGTTGGTCACGCACGTGCCCATGGACGTGCGCCAGGAAGACCAGGATCGATTCCTGGTTGAGCTCTCGGATCAATTCTTCAAGCATGTCGATACTGGTCAGATCGATATACCCGGTGGCACCCAGGTCGAGCAGGATCCCGCCGGGAGGAGTCCCGAGCTTCTCGATCTCCACCTGAACGGCGCGCTTTATTTCGTTGGCGTTGGCGTAGAAGAGTCCCGCATCCAGCCGGAAGAGCAGAAGGCCTTCGACCGGTTCGATTTCGGCTCGTCGGCCGAGCTCGACGAACTCATCCGGCCGATCCTTGGCGCGGCCCAGCGCACTCACCCGAGGACGGCTGGCGCGGAACAACACCATCCCCAACGAAAGGAAGACCGCCAGCATCAACCCTGTGGCCGGGTCGGTCATGATGACACCGAGCAAGGCAATCAGTCCCAAGAAGAAGTCGACACGGTTCAACTGGTAGAAGCGCCGCATCTCCTCTCGGTTGAGCAGTCCGACGAGCGAATTGATCACGACCGCCGCCAACACCGCGTTGGGAAGGTTCTGCAGAATCGCGGCCAGGAAGAGCACCGTCAACAGGGTCAGCCCGGAGGTGACCAGCGCCGAAACCTGCGTCCGCGATCCGGCCGCCTCCGACGTTGCCGTCGTCGACATGCTGGCATCGACCGTGACCCCGCCGACGAGTGACGAGCCGAGGTTAGCCATGCCGATCGCCACCAGCTCATTATCGGCGTTGATTCGGTAGTGGTGGCGGGTCGCGTACAGGCGGCCTGCCGCCAGCGATTCGCCGAGGGCCAGGAACACCATCGAGCCGGCCCCGGCCAGGAGAAAGGCCAAGTCCCCCGGGGCGACGGTCGGAATGCCGATCTTCGGAAGACCTGTGGGGATGAGGCCTACGACGCTCACGCCGAACGTGCTGAGGGTGACAATGTTCCCCAGCAGGATCCCATAGACGACTGCGATCAGAGGTCCCGGGACCTGGGGGGCGAGCTGGCGGAGGCGGATGATCAGGAATCCCGCGCCGGCGCCGATGGCCAAGGTATAGATGTTGGTCTGGGGGAGGTTGCGCAGAACATAGGCGAACTGCTGGAACGTGTTGCCATCACCAGGTGGTATCCCCAGGAGTTTCGGCAGTTGGCCGACGATGATGTTGATCCCCAGGCCAAAGAGGAATCCGGTGATGACCGGCTTCGATAGAAAGTCGCCGAGAAACCCCAGGCGCAGGAACCCTGCAATGACCAAGAGCACGCCGACCACGAGAGCCAACGCGGCGGTCAGCGACAGCAGATCTCCGCCGCTAACCACCAATGGCGCGACGATCGAGGCCGACATGACCGCCATGGTGGAACTCATGGTGATCCGGACGTGGCGACTGGTGGCAAACAAGGGATACACCGCCATCGCGACCATAGCGGCGTACAAGCCGTATTGCGGCGGGACCCCCGCCAGCTGGGCATAGGCCATGGCCGCCGGAATCATGACGGCCCAGGTCGTCAGCCCTCCGATCGCGTCAAGGCGGAACCAGGCGCGGGGATACTTGGGGAACCATTCCAGGATGGGAGCGTAGCGAGGGACCAGGGCCCGGAAGTCAGCTTTGCGCAGAGTCGCCCTTGCATTCGAGGTCCGCCAGCGTTGGCGAAGATCTGCGAAGCGAGCTTGCATCAGACTCTCCCTGCCGAGGGAAGGTCAGCCCAAAAGGGGTGGCCGAGGGTGCGATAAGGGCTGATGGGGAGCCCACAGGCGGGTCCTTGCTCGTTCAAAGGGGGAGGACTCGCACATATGGGGGGAATGCGGGGATTATACCGCCTGTCCACGTGGCCGGGGTCGCGCAACTCCCCCAAGGCGGAAGGGTTACATCAGTCGGGAGAGCCGTCCGCCGGAGGGCCCTCACCCAATCCAACAAATCAGGTCAAGGAGGAAGAGATGTCGTTCGAACTGTTGTGCGCGGGGCTGATCGCTATGATCTTCGGGCTGGTCGTCCTGCTCAACGGGTACAAGGTCTTTCTGGTCCTGCTGCCGATTTGGGGCTTCATCTTCGGCTTTGCTCTGGGAGCAGAAACGCTTCAGGCCTTGTTCGGATACGGGTTCCTGGCTTCCGTGACAAGCTGGGCCGTTGGATTTATCGTCGGGGCGGTCTTCGCCGTCCTGTCGTACCTGTTCTGGATCGTCGCCGTGGCCCTGTTCTCAGCCTCGATCGGCTATGGTCTGGGAGTCGGGCTGATGGGTGTGCTCGGCATCCAGGGCGACGTGATCGTCTGGTTGGTTGGCGTCGCGGCCGGCGTGGCCCTGGCGGCGGCCGTCATCATGCTCAACCTCCAGAAGTGGATCGTCATCATCGGGACGGCGCTGATCGGAGCGGGCGCCGTCGTCGGGACGCTTCTGGTTGTGTTCGGGGTCGTCCCTCAAGCCGTCATCGGGGCCACCACGGTCCGCCTCGCCATGCAGAACTCAACCTTCTGGTTGATTTCGTATGTGGTGCTGTTTGTCGTAGGGGTCGCAGGGCAGTACCGCAACACGCGAAACTGGATGCTTACGCCGGCTCCCGACCGCTGGTAAAGCAAACACACGAAGGATGTCTGAAACGGGCTGCGGGATGAACCCGCAGCCCGTTTATTGTCGCTCGAACAAGACGTCCGGCTCGAGGCACGCCCGCAGGGGCATCTCTACGTCCCCGGTCCCTTCTCGGCCAGAAGCTGGACCAGGTACCGCCATTGGCCGTCTTCCGACAGGCCCAACCCGGTCAACGCGAATTGCGAGTCCAGCACGTCGCGGCGGTGGGACGAATCGGTGAGCCATGCCTGGAGCACGGTGCCGGCTGGGTCTTCCGCCTCAAGGCTGACGGCGATAACATGCTCCGCAAGGGCGCCCGAGAACCCGGCTTGCGCCATCCGATCCCCCGGTGTCGTTCCTGATGAGGGATCGACGTGCCAAAGCGACCGCGTCTGGGAAAGCTCCTCGGAGCGAACTTGCGCGATCCGGGCTAGGTCGGGGCTGCTGACAAGACCCGGTACACCTTCGCGCTCGCGAATCCGGTTCATCGTCTCAATGATGGTTGGCAGATCGAGCAGCTCGCCAGGCCCCGTCGGTGATTCCGTCACAGCAGCGATGAGGACGCTGGTCGGCACAGGCACATCGTCTGACCCTCGGGACTCGGTCGCCAGGACTTCGACCGTGGGCAGTCCGACAAACCCTCCTGGAAGGAACGGGGTACGGGTCGTCGTCGGTTTGGGAACGGGGGACGGCCTTAGAACGTCGGCTTGCCCGCAGCTGGTCGTGGCAAGTAACAGCGTTACGATCAGACGCAGGCGGACCATGGTTTCCCTTGCACCGGCCGCGGCCGATTCTACGCCCGCGAAGAACTTGGTGGGCCCGCCGCGTTTGTGATACAGGCCGGTTCTGCCTGCGTATCAGGCCCGTTACAATCCGTTGACCTCCCGTTCACCGGAAGCCCGGATGATTGCCTAGCCGACTCACGTATGATATTGTGGAAGAAAGCGACAGGTGACCGAGAAATGCTGGACGCCTCTCCGAAGACACAAGCGATCGCCATCTATGTGATTGACCGGCCTCCGCTTTCGTCGCCCGATAGCGGGCCGTTGTTTGCCTGGCTCGCGACCGATCAAGAGACGGAAGCCGGCCTCGAAGGTCTGTTGGGGCCGTACGACCCGAAGTCAATTCAGTGGATGGTCGACGAACATCCGGCCGGACCTGCCTGGAACGAACTGCTGGAGGGTCTGACGCAGGAGCGGTTCCAGATCGTCGTCACCCACCTGGCGCCGCTGACTTCCGGGCAGCGCCAGCTGCTGATCGCGGTCTGCGCCCTCTGCGGCGCTCAGCTGGTCACCCCCGGGAACGCGATCGGCGCCCCTCAACCCTCGCACCGCTCTCCAAGCTAAGCCGCCTAGCGCCGAATCCCCTCACCAGGTTCGCCGGGTGCCGCACCTTGACGGCGAAGCTTGCCCGTCCTTCCCTCGAGACGCCCTGGAGCATCGGGAGCCGGGCCGGTTTGCAGCAGCGACCCTTTGTCCAACCGCGTCATTGCGAGCCGTCCCGAGGCCGCCGAGGGACGGCGTGGCAATCTCCCCAATGAGGAGATTGCTTCGCCCCCTTTCGGGGGCTCGCAAGCACGTCACGGGGTGATGAGATTGCGCACCCCGTCCGGTCCGTAAGCCCCGCAGCGCGCAGCTCCGGCAGCGCCACGTCCATGTTGGCCGGTGGACCCGCCTCTCGTGCGATAATCCTCGGGCCCGTCCGCGGCAGCGTTCATGTTCGAGATCGTCGCCAACCTCCACTCTCACACCGTTTACTCCGACGGCTGGACCGATCACGAGACGATCGCCCAGGAGGCGTTGCGCGCCGGTCTGGACGTCGTCGCTGTGACCGATCACAACGTCTGGGTCGACGGTTTCGACGGTTATCGTTACAACCATGGCCGGCAAGTGTTGCTCGTCACCGGCGAGGAGATCCACGACCCGGCCCGGCAGCCGCAAAAGAATCATCTGCTGGTTTACGAAGCGCGGCGCGAGCTGGCGCCACTGGCCACCGAGCCGGCGCGTCTCCTGGAAGCCGTGGCGCAGAGCGGGGGTCTGGCCTTCCTGGCGCACCCTTTCGATCGTGGCGCACCGGCCCGCCCGGGTACCGACCTGTCGTGGGTCGACTGGCAGGTGGAGGGTTACCAGGGCCTCGAGATTTGGAACTACATGACGGAATTCAAGAGCCTCCTGCGATCACGGCTGTGGGCGGCCCTGTATGCGTACCATCCCGGTTGGATTGCTCGAGCCCCGTTCGCCGAAACGCTGCAGCGATGGGACGCGCTTCTCGGCGTGGGCCAGCGTCTGACGGCGATCGGCGGGGCTGACGCTCACGCCTTTCCCGGGCGGCTGGGCCCGCTGCGGCGGACGATACTGCCGGGAGTCTTCCTCTTTCGGACGGTCAACACTCACGTCCTGCTCGACGAACCGCTCCATGGCGAAATGGAGGAGGACCGCCGGCGGGTCTTCCACGCCCTTCGTCATGGCCGTTGTTTTGTCGGATGTGACTGGCCGGCCTCCACGCGCGGTTTCCGCTTCCAGGCCCAGGGCCATTTGGGAAGGGCCGAGATGGGCGAGCGACTGTCGGTCGGCCTGGGAGTGACTTTTCAAATCCGGACACCCCGCCCCGCCCACCTGGTCTTGCTGCGCAACGGCACTCCGGTCCGGCACTGGTCCAGGTCGATGGCCGCGGTGGAGGTCGTCACCCAACCTGGCGCGTACCGGGTCGAGGCGCACCTGTATCATCACGGCGCGTTACGCGGCTGGATCTACAGCAACCCGATCTATGTGACGGCGTGAAGTAGTGGCCAGTGGTCAGAAACAAGCTGTCAGCTGTCAGCGGTCAGCCTTCAGCCAAACCTTCTGTTAACCATCAGTCGCAACTCGCTAATCTCCAATCTCCAATCGCCAATCTCCAGTCACCCATCGTCAGCCACCCATCGCCAGTCACCCATCGCCAGTCACCATCACTGCGGGTGTTAGAATGATTCGCTCCGATGACTGACTTCGAACTTCACGCGCCCTACTCCCCGATGGGCGACCAGCCGGAGGCGATCGCCGAGCTCGTCGCGGGGCTGAGTCGCGGCGACAAACACCAGGTGCTGCTCGGCGCGACGGCCACGGGCAAGACGTTCACCATGGCGAACGTCATCGCCCAGGTGCAGCGGCCGGCTCTGGTGATGGCCCACAACAAGACGCTGGCGGCCCAGCTCTATGCCGAATTCCGGGAGTTCTTTCCCAACAACGCCGTCGAATACTTCGTCTCCTACTACGATTACTACCAACCGGAGGCCTACGTCCCCCGCCACGATCTGTATATCGAGAAAGAGACCGAGGTCAACGAGGAGATCGAGCGGCTGCGCTTGTCGACGACGACCTCGGTCATCTCACGGCGGGACGTCGTGGTGGTCGCTTCGGTGTCTTGCATCTACGGCATCGGCAGTCCGGAGGCCTACGGCCGGGTCGTGCTGCAGCTCCAGACCGGGCAGCGCTACCGGCGCAATGCGGTGCTGCGCCAACTGGTCGAAAGCCAGTATGAGCGTAACGACACCCAGCTCCGGCCGGGCGCCTTCCGCGTTCGCGGCGACACCCTGGAGGTCATCCCGGCCTACGAGCAGCACGGCGTCCGCATCAGCTTCTTCGACGAGGAAGTCGAGCGGATCATCGAGTTCGACCCCCTCACCGGCGAGCTCCTGGCCGAGCGCAGTGAAGTCGCCATCTACCCGGCCAAGCACTACATCACCGAGGAGGAGAAGCTCAAGGGGGCGCTGGCCGCCATCGAAGCCGAATTGGACGAGCGCCTGGCCTGGCTGCGCGCCCGGGACAAGCTGCTCGAAGCCCAGCGCCTCGAGCAGCGCACACGCTACGACCTCGAAATGTTGCGCGAGGTTGGCTACTGCAGCGGGATCGAGAACTACTCGCGCCACCTGGATGAACGGCCGCCCGGTTCGCCGCCGTGGACTCTGGTCGACTACTTCCCTCCGGATTACCTGCTGATCATCGACGAGAGTCACATGACCGTGCCGCAGATCAACGGGATGTACGGCGGCGACCGAACTCGCAAGGAAACGCTGGTCGACTACGGTTTCCGCCTGCCGTCGGCGCTGGATAACCGCCCCCTCTCCTTCCCGGAGTTCGAGGCCCGCACGGGTCAGGTCATTTACACCACGGCCACGCCCGGGCCGTATGAGCTGGCGCGGGCGGCGCAAGTGGTTGAGCAGATCATCCGGCCGACCGGCCTGGTCGACCCTCAGGTCGAGGTGCGCCCGGTCACCGGGCAGATCGACGACCTGGTGGGGGAGATCCAGCGCCGGGTCGCCGTCGGCGAACGCGCGCTGGTGACGACTCTAACCAAGCGCATGGCCGAGGACCTGGCGGACTATCTGCTCGAGATGCAGGTCAAGGTTCACTACCTGCACTCCGAGATCGAAACCATCGAGCGCGTCGAGATCCTGCGGGATCTGCGCTTGGGAGTCTACGATGTCGTGGTCGGGATCAATCTACTGCGGGAGGGCCTGGACCTGCCGGAAGTCTCGTTGGTCGCCATCCTGGACGCGGACAAGGAGGGCTTTCTCCGATCCGAGCAGGCGTTGATCCAGACGATCGGCCGGGCTGCCCGGAATGTGAGCGGTCTGGTGATCATGTACGCCGACAAGATCACCGATTCCATGCGGCGGGCGCTGGACGAGACCGATCGCCGGCGGGCCAAGCAGCTTCAGTTCAACCAGGATCACGGGATCGAGCCGCTAACCGTAGTCAAGGCCGTACGCGACCTGACCAACCAGCTCACGGCGCAAGCCGTCGCCGAGCCGCGCGGCGAATACCGCGCCGGCCGGCCGGCGGATCTTCCACGAGACGAGCTGGCGCGAGTGATTCGTGATCTCGAGAAGCAAATGAAGATGGCGGCAGAAGGGCTCGAGTTCGAGAAGGCGGCCGCCTTGCGGGACGAGATCTACGACCTGCGCCAGATCGTGGCCGAGCAGGAAACCGCGGCGCCCTGGCGCAGGGCGAAGCTCTTGAGCGGAGGTCGATAGGGGCAACGGCAAATACAGAAGGTCCCCGCAAGCTTGAAGCCGGCGGGGAGCTTTGCTTGCAGCGCCCCTGGTGCGACTCGAACGCACAACCTACGGATTAGAAGTCCGGCGCTCTGTCCATTGAGCTACAGGGGCCGGTTTTCATTCTAGGCGATTCACAATAGACGGTCAAACAGTGGTCGGTGGTCAGTCGTCGCGGATCGAGATCCCGGGCCGGCACCGATCCCTTGAGCCACCCACTATTCCCCCAATGCCAATGCCCGATAGCTGACGACCGGTCACTGACGACTGGTGACTGATGACTGGTCACTGATGACTAACGACTTGTCAGCCGCCCTCGAGGATCGGGCGGATGCCCTTGTAGACTCGCGGGGCCGAGAGCGTTCGGAGAATCGTCTGGGACGGACGGCTGAGACGCTGGCCCAGCTCGCTGGAGGAGATGGGGGTGTTCCCGGAGGCGAGCAGGAGCCGGAAAACGGCGTCGACCAGGCTGCTCTGTGGATCGATGTATCCCGGCTGCCGGGCGCAGTGGGTCATCAGGATCTGTTGCATTCCCCCAATCTGGCGGACTTCGCCTGTATCCGGATCGACGTGATCGAAGATCAGGTCGCCCTCGATCTCCGCCAACTCCGCCCGATGCTCCGGGCAAAGATAGTCCTGCAGGAAGACTTCCAGATCCCGGTCGGCTCGCTGCCACCAATCGTAGTCGATATGGAACTTCGTTTCGAGGCTCGGGCGGAGCAGGCCGTGCGGCGCGGTGGGAAAGCTCACGAGGAGGCGGCCTCCAACCCCTCGGCCCACCGCCAGTAGAGGTCGCCGACGTACTGGTAGACGCGGCGCTTCTGCAGCTGTGTGAATACGGCCGCCGGCGGAGTCCGCGCCAGGACATTGACGCCCGAATACAACGCTTCGGCGTGGACCGCGCTCTGGGGGTTGAGCTTCGCCAGTTCGAGGAACACGTCCTGCACGAGACGCTCGAGCGGCTCCTTGCGCAGTCGCCGATTCAGCCAGGCGGCATCAAGCGCCTGCGGATCCGTCACTCCGACGATCATGCGTTCCTCATAGGACGTGCCGACCGGCTGCCTCAACATCGTGAAGCCGATCGAGCCGTCCGGGCGCACCATGGCCGTGCGGATCCATTCGTTGCGACGCCGCCGTTCCGCCGCAGCCACGATGACCTCTCCCGGCGCCTCTCCGCGCCGCACTCTGATCAACCCTCCGGCCGGGACCTCGTAGCGCCGGTACCAATCGGCCAGACCGAAGACGTAGCGCGGACCGCGTACGACCCATCCGGGAAAACGGTCGCCGCTGTGGCCATCGACCAGGATGAAACGGATGCGGGGCGCTTCATAGGCCGTCGGGAACAGGGGCCGAAGGCGGGCGGAGAGCGGAAGCGTCCCGGCGCGCCAGTGTGGAAAAAGCAGCGGGAGGACGACTTCCTGCGGCGCCTCGTCCGGAACCGGAAGGGGAGAGTGCTCGTCATCCAGACTTGCCTCGAGGGAAAGCAGCTCCGGGGTCAGGCCGACGCGGCTTTCCTCGGCGGCTACAGGTTCGAGGCGCGCCGGAGTGGAAAGGACATCCGGCGGCTCCAGACGACGCAGGTACCATAACACCAGGCCGGCCGGCCCGACCTCATCGAAACGATCGTCCTGCTGCAGGGCGTAATCCAGCGAGAATTGCGCCAGAGCCGGATCGAAAGACTCCGGGAGATCGACGTGAGTCAGCAGCTCCGGGGTCGGCAGCGGCCCCCCTCCGCTGACATCGAGCACGGCTTCCGCCAGATTGAGGTGTCCCTGGTGGATCTCCGCCAGCAAGGCGGAGGGGAACCAGCGGCCGGCGATGCGAACGATCTCACGCGTTTCGCTGAGGCGTCGTTCCAGAGCTTCTTCGATCCTTCGACCATGCCGCTGCAGCACACCTTCGATCTCATCGGCGCCATCCGATGGCGGCGGCGCCTCGGCCACGTGGTTCAGCCGGTGCTCCGCCAGGCCTGAGACGAACTCTCGCGTCTCTCCGTTCTGGCCGAATCGAACGCGAATCACTTTGAAAGATCCCAGATCAGGATTGACCCCATCTCGCTCCGCGACCACGACTCCGGCGGCGCCGTCGAGGGCCGGGAAGAAGACCGAGGCCCCGACAGGGTATCTCTCTCGAGGCAAGTAGGGCGCCCCCGGTGCAGCACCCGCGGCGAAGATGGCTTCCTGCTGCGCCAGCCTTCGTTCCACGACGGCGTGAGACATCTCCTCCGTCGTGAGGGGAACTTCGCGCTCCAGCAGGAGGTTGGTGATCACCTCCAGGTCGCGGTCTTCGACCTCGAATCGAATCCAATCGATTGGGCGTGCGAGCTCGGGGGTCAAAGGTAAGCCGTGCGATGCGTACGGATGCGGGCGGGCATTATACTACAGGCCATGACTTCAGGCGAGAATGCCCCGTTGGTCAGTATCGCCAGCGACCTGAGCCGGGCCGAAGCGGAAGTCCTGCGCGGGCTGCTCGAAGCGAATGGAATCCCGGCGATGTTATCGCAGGAGGCCGCCGGATCGATCTACTCCGTCGGTGTCGGCGCGTTTGGGCAGGTGGAGCTTCTGGTGACGTCGGACCGCGTGGCCGAAGCGCGTAAGGTATTGGAAGAGTACCGCGCAGGGCAGGAGTAGGCTCCGTCCTCGGCCGATCACGGCAGGGACGTCTCCGTCCAATCCAGCGGCTGCACCGGGACCCCGCCCACCCAGATCTCCCAATGGAGATGCGCCCCGGTCACGCGTCCCGTCCCTCCGACCATCCCGATCAGGTCCCCAGGCTCGACCGGATCTCCCGGTTGGACGAAGATCTCCGACTGGTGAAAGTACCCCGAATAGACGCCCCAGCCATGATCGATGTAGGTCGTGTTACCGCGCACGGTTAACGGGCCGGCGAATACGACCACGCCGGGGGCCGGGGCGTGGATCTCGGTGTCCGTGCTGCCATAGAGGTCCAGCCCGGTATGGTAGGAGTTCCATCCGGTGCCGTTGTAGTTTCTTCGGCTTCCGAACTGTGACGGGAAGGTCTCGTGATAGTCCGCCGGAAACAGGAACGGACCATCCCACATCTTCTCCGGGGTCACCGGCGCGAGCAAGGCCGCCACCTGCTGATCCTCGGGGACAGTATTGGCCGGGTCGAGCGTCTCCGTTGGCACGGTCAATGCTTCCCGGGGGTAATCCTCTTCCCGGATGCGGACCGGCTGCATGAAGGTGAAGGGCGCCCCTTCGCCGGAAGGCGTGTACGTGAGAGTCAGGTCCACCAGCCCCGGTTCTGCCAGGGCGTGGATCCCCTGCAGGGCCACCCGCTTCAGGGAATCCTCCGGCTCAGGTTCGAAATTGAGCTGCCGGTTGCCGAGGTTTCCAGCCAGGGTTCCGTCCTCGAAGAGGTCCGCGCTCAAGATCGCAGTGTGACCTTGCCCGGGTTGTTCGGGCTCGATAGACACCGAGCCTATCGAGGCGGGTAACGCACGCGGCAATTCGTCGCCGCCTGGGACGAAGAGCGGCTCGTCCGCCGACAGCCAAAGTCGTGAGCTCGCTCCGTTCAGGCCGTCGAGGATCCACGGGTTGGCCCCGACCTGGACGGCCATCTCCAGCGCGGAGGTCCCCGGGGGTGGTTGGACAAGGGTGACGTTCAAGGGCTGATCCTCGCCCTGCTCGACCGGGACAATGAACGGCTGACCGACATATAAGCGCGACGGATTGGCGATGCGATTGAGCCGCGCCAAGCTCTCGGGCGGTGTGTGGTGCTTCAAGCCCAGGCTGACCAGGTTCTCCCCCAGATCCACTGGTCTGGTCTCGAGGACGCCGCTGATACCCTCGAACCCGGGCAGCACCAACCGCATCCCGGGGAAGATCGCCGACGGATCGGCCAGGCCATTCGCCGCTGCCAGATCCTCTACGGTTGTCCCGAACCTTGTGGCGATCCCTATCAGGGTGTCGCCTTCCTCAACGATGTAGACGGGGCCATCTTCCTGCGCCGCTACTGGAAAGGGCGTCACGAGCAGGCTGGCAAACGCCACCGCCATCACCAGCCGGCTAGCCATGTGTCTCCTCAGTGAACTCGAGAACCTCACCCACCGCCGCCCGGTCCAGGATCTCTGGTGACCCTTCGAGTGTGAAGCGGGCCGGCGCCGCGGGCAGATAGACGCCCCAGGGGGAGGCCCGGCGGGTGTCGACGACCGTCCCCTGCCCGTCGACCCACACCACTCCGATGGCGAAGAGCATGCCGAACATGTGGATAGACGTCGTCCACCTGCCGTCGCGGCTTTCGACGAGCATGAGTCCAGTTTCCGAGGGGAGCGAGCGGCGCAAACTCAGGCCGCGCAGCTTGCAGAGGAAACTCGAGCACCAACGCGCCCGGGCGACGGTCAGCCCGTTTCGGCTTCGATTGCGGACGACGACCCAGCGCGGCATCCCCCAACTCACGTGAAAATGGGGCGGCCCTCGCCGCCCCATGGGCCTGACTCCAACGCTTCTGCGGTCACTCGGTTTCGCCGAGGATCTTGGCGACGCTTTCCAGCAGCTCCTGCGGTCCGAATGGTTTGGTGATGTAGTCGTCGACCTTGGCGATGTGCAGGCCGAGGACTTTGTCGATCGATTGGGCTTTGGCCGTGACGACGACGACCGGGATGTCGCGCAGCGCCGGATCGGCCTTGATCTGCTGGTAGACCTCCCAGCCGTCCATGTCGGGCATCATCAGGTCGAGCAGCACCAGGTCCGGTTTTTCCCGACGAACCGCGTCCAGACCTTCGACGCCCCCGTTGGCCCCAATGACTTCGAACCCCTTGCGGCCGAGGATGAGCCGCACCAGGTCGATCATCTCGGGCTCGTCTTCGATGCAGACGACTCGCTTCGCCTGCGGCTCCATCCAATCCTCCTGGCGGAAGGCCAGTCTCGCAGTTTACCATACGCGGCGGAACGCGCAACGAGCGTAGGTATCCGAAAGGTGAACGAATCCCTGCCCTAGCCCGGCTTCCACCTTTCAGGAGCCTTGCATTTGGCCGGCCGCCAACCCGCGTTCCGCCCCTTCGGGCGTGAATTCAAGCGGTGTAGGCATCCTGTAAGACGCCTCAGGCGGGGTTCTGTGCTACGGTTTCAGCAAGAAACGCCTGACGACCGGAGACAACGGAATGGCATCAAGGACAGGAAGTCGAGTGGAACACGCGATCCAAGAAGCGGCGGGGCGCTGGCGGACTGAGGAGCGAATGAAGGGTCGGTCCGCTCTTGCGTGGATCGTCAAGGAGCATCCAGAGAACCTGGTTGCCTGGCTCTGGCTGTCCCGATGTCTGGCCGAGTCCGAGGAGAAAGCGCGCCGCCTTCCACAAGGAAGACCGGCCGAGTTAGCCCGCCCCGCCCATTAAGACTTCGACCCGAGAAATGACGGCCGCCTCGGAGGCGGCTGTTTTCGTTTGTCGAGCCGAATCGAAACCGGGTTTCTTGAAGAAACCCGGTTTCTGCCTTGATGGTGCCCCCGGAAGGACTCGAACCTTCAACCTCCCGATTAAGAGTCGGCTGCTCTGCCAGTTGAGCTACGAGGGCCTGGGGTCCAACATGTGATTTGTTAAGAGTGAGCTGCCTTGTCAAAGAGACGAATGGGCCGCATCGAGGCATTATACCAATGGTGACGACCGCGGCCCCTCACGGCCGCCGCCTCGTTCGCTCGGTCACTGACCAAACATGCCAAGGAGGACCGAATTGATTTGACTCCAGTCCGGGAGGAGCACTTGTGCTCCGGCGTCGGTCATGAAACCGTTGACCATGTCGCGCCCGATGACGCGCCCGTCGACCCCATTCGATCCGGCGCGCACGAGAGCCAAACCGAGCCGCGGCCACTCCCAAATCGGCAGATCCGTCCTGACTGCGGAGGCCAGCGTCGCCAGCGCTAACGGCCAACGCGGCCACGTTCTGGGTCGGAGGGAGGCCTGGATCAGGGAGCGAACGATGATTTGTCCCCGTTCCATGCGAAAGAAATCGTCCGTGCCCTCCCGGTCGCGCACGAAGGCCAGAGCTTGCGGTCCATCGAGATGATGCCGACCGATGGCGTACCCACCTGTCGCAGAAACCAGGTCGATATCGACCCCGCCCAGGGCATCGACGAATCGTACGAATCCAGAGAACTCGATCGACAGATAGGCGTCGACATCGACGCCAAAGTTGCTCCTGACGGTTTCGATCGCCGCCCGCGGGCCGTGTCCCGGCCGTGCCGCCTCGGCCAAGAAGACGGCGGCGTTGATGCGATTGGGACCGAAGCCGGGTATCTCCACCCATAGATCGCGGGGAATCGAAAGCATCCCAGCGTAGGGCTGCAACGGAATGAAGGTGAGGAGGATCAGGGTATCGCTGCGCGAGGCCGCCGGGCTTTGCTCCGGCCGGCGGTCCACGCCCAGGATCAGCAAGTTCGTCCGAAAAGGAGCCAGCAGGTAGATGGCGGAGCTCAGCCCCAGCGCCAAGCCCAAGAGGATCGCCAATCCCGGCAGCCGCTTCCGCGCAGGATCGGCAGGAACATGGGGCTTTGTGACGGCGAGGCTGTTGCCTGTCTTCGGCCGAACGTCGCCTGGGGAGGGATCGAACATACGCGCGCATTGTAACATCGGCCTCGGCCCCCCGCCCCGTCAGGAAATCCTGCTAGAATCGCGGCGATGGTGCTCGACCGACAGATCGTCCGGGCTCCCGAGTTTCCCCCCGTCGACTGGCTGAACGCACCCGAACCGCCAACTCTGGCTGGCTTGCGCGGGCGGCCCGTTCTCATTGACATCTGGGACTTCACCTGCATCAATTGCCTCCGAACGCTGCCGACCCTACGCGATTGGCATGCGCGCTACCGGGAGGCGGGCCTGGCCGTGCTCGGTGTGCACACCCCGGAATTCCCATTCGAACGCAACCCTCACCACGTGCAGGCAGCCCTCGGCCGGCTCGGGATCCGTTGGCCCGTGGCGCTCGACAACGATCAGGCCATTTGGACCGCTTACGCCAATCACGTCTGGCCATCGATGTATCTGGTCGATGGTGCCGGCTACCTACGGTATCGTCATGCGGGCGAAGGGGAATACGCCCGCACTGAGCACGCCATCCGTGACCTCTTGATCGAGTCCGGCCAGTCAGGCGTGGCGCTTCCACCGACCGGAGCCAGGGGCAACGAAGAGTTCGTCGAAGGCGGCGCCTGCCTTCCGTCCACACCGGAGCTGCAGGCTGAGTCCCTGGGGAACGGTTCGTTCGAACTGGATCGAGCGAAGGTCCTTGCCCTTCCGGACCAACGAGCGGAAGGAGTTTTCTACGCCGACGGCGAGTGGCAGTTGAACGCTCAGGGATTGAGCCTTGTGTCCGGGCAAGGAGAGGTCGTCCTCCCCTTCCGCGCAGCGGCGGTCCATGCCGTCTTGAGCCCGTTCCCTGGCGTCGAGGCCCCGCCCTCCCTCGAAGGGGTCCCCGTCGAGGCCGTCCTCGATGATGCGCCCATCAGCGGCGGCCACTTCGGGCGTGACCTCTTCTATCGCGAGGGCTCGACCTGGTTGCAGGTGGACTCGCCGCGCCTCTACGACATCGCCGACGGTCTCGGCCCCGGGCAGCACGAGCTGCGCTTGCGCTGCGCCGTGCCCGGCTGGAGCCTTTACGCTTTCACGTTCCGCGCCTGCCTCGATCCCTCATCGATCCCCGGGAGCGCACCGTGCTAAGAGCCCTGATCCTTTATTTGTCCGGTGCCGGTTGGGCCCGTCACGCCGTCACTCGATGGCGGTTTGCCCGCCGCACCGCCTCCCGCTTCGTCGCCGGCGAAACTCTGGACGATGCCATCGGCGCCGTTCAGGGCCTCGAAAGGCAGGGCCTGACCGCGACGCTCGACCATTTGGGAGAGCACGTCACCAACGAAGCGGAGGCCCATGCGGCGGCGGGGGATTATCTCAAGATCCTCGATCGGATCTGCGGCTCCGGGGTACGCTCGAACGCCTCCCTGAAGCTGTCTCAGCTTGGACTGGGCGTGGATATCGACCTGTGCATCGCGAACTTGAGCCGTGTCGTCCGTGAGGCAGCCGAGTGCGGGATCTTCATCCGGATCGACATGGAAGAGTCCTCGACCGTTGACCGCACCTTGGCCGTCTATCGGGCGCTGAGAGCGAAGGGCCTGGACAACGTGGGCTTGGTCATTCAAGCCTACCTGTACCGAAGCCAAGAAGACGTACGCGCCCTGCTCGCCGAGGGGGCTCGATTGCGGCTCTGCAAAGGGGCCTACAAAGAACCCCCACAAACGGCGTTTCCACGCAAGGCCGACGTCGACGACAACTACGATCGACTGGCCACGATGATGATCGAAGCGGCGGTCCGACGCGGCCGTGAATCGTCCTCCGCCGATGGACGGGTCCCGGCCCCCGTGGCGATCGCCACGCATGATCCGCGTCGCATCGCCTTCGCCCGCAGCATGGCGCACAAGGCGGATTTGCCCAAACAAGGGATGGAATTCCAGATGCTGTATGGGATTCGCAGCGACTTGCAGCGGTCGCTGGCCTCCGAAGGTTACCCGGTTCGCGTTTACATCCCTTACGGAACGGAGTGGTACCCCTACGTGCTTCGCCGACTGGCCGAGCGGCCGGCCAACGCGTGGTTCTTCGTGTCGAACTTCTTTCGTGGGTGAACGTGGCCGAACGGCCGGCGCCTGGGTGGAGGAAACGCGTTGAATTTGGAAGGAAAGGTCGCCTTGGTCACCGGCGGGGCGCACCGCGTCGGGAGGAGCATCGTGCTGGCACTGGCCGAAAAGGGCTGTGACGTGATGGTACACTTTCACGAGGCGGGGACAGAATCCGAGCAGACGGTGCGCCAGGCCGCTGATCGCGGGGTTCAGGCGCAGGCGATCCAGGCCGATCTCCGGGACCACGCCGGGATCGGTCACCTCTTCGATGAGGTCGACCGCCTCGCCGGTGGCCTCGATGTGCTCGTCAACTCCGCCGCCGTCCTCGAACCCGTCGATCTGTTGGCAGCCACGGAGGCCGATTGGGCTTCGACCCTCGACCTCAACTTGAGGGCAGCCTTCTTCTGCCTGCAGGCGGCCGCACGAAGGATGCAAGCGCGCGGCGGAGGTGCCGTCGTCAACATCTCGGACGTCGCCGGCCAGCGGCCGTGGCGTCGCTACCCGCTTCACTCGATTAGCAAGGCCGGCCTCGACATGCTCACCCGCACCGCCGCCCTGGCGCTCGCTCCCACCATCCGGGTCAACGGCGTCGCCCCGGGACCCGTCGAAAAGCCGTCCAGATTGTCGGAGGAGCGCTGGCTGGAGATCGGGAGGGTCCTTCCGCTAGGCAGGCCGGGCGTGGCGGCCGACGTCGCCGCGGCCGTCATCTTTTGTCTCGAGAATGATTACCTTGTCGGCGAGACCCTCGCCGTCGACGGTGGCGACCTGATCCGTTGAGGCGGCTGCGTGGCGGAAGAAACCAAACACCTGCAGCAAAGGCTGGCGCTCGAAGGCAGGAAGATCGCCGACTTCTTCGAATCGCTCGCCGCGGAAGATTGGGACCGACGGGTATACACCAGCGGACCGCAGTGGGCCGTGCGCCATATCTTGGCGCACTTCGTTTCGGCGGAGCGCGCCTATCTCCACTACATGCGCGACGTGGTCGACGGCGGTCCCGGGGTGCCGCGCGACTTCGACATCGACGCCTTCAACGAATCGCAGGTGCGTGCCTTGAGCCCTCTTCGACCCGAGGAACTGGTGGAGGCGCTGCGCTTCGCTCGATCCGAGACGGTGGCGTTCGTCGAGGGGCTTTCCTCGCAAGATCTCGACCGGCGCGGTTACCACCCCTGGTTTGGTGACACCGACCTGGGTTTCATGCTGAAACTGACTTACCGCCATCCGATGCTGCACGTGCGCGATATCCGGCAGGCGCTGCAGACGGGTGCGCCCCTTCCCCATGGCGAAGGGTACGCCAGCTTCGCCCGCAACGACGTCAAGGACGGAGGTTCGTAGGTATGTCGGAGAGAAAGCGGGCGATCGAAGCTTACCTGCGACAGGCTCATCAGGCGACCTGGCCCGTGCTGGCTGCGATTCCTGGCGAGGCGCGCGAACGTATCGTCTATTCGGAAGGCGACGGGCCGTGGACCGTGCGAGACATAGTCGCCCACCTGGCCGACGCCGAAGCCGGCCTGCTCGGTCAGGTCCAGCGGTTGATGGCGGGCAAAGTCACGGTGCCGGCCGACTTCGACCTGAACCGATGGAATCGCTCGGCCGTTCGCCGGAGCCACGGCCGCACTTTCGACGAGCTGGTCGGGCAAATTGCAGTGTCGCACCGGGAAGCGATCACCACACTCGAAACGTGCGACGAGGCCGCGCTCGATCTGCAAGGGAGACATTCCAGCGGTAAGGTCCTGACCGCCGAGGGCTTCTTCCGCAGGATGGCCGATCACCGGCAGGAGCACACTCGCGATATCCAGCGGGCGATCTCCGGCGCCGTGTCCGGCAAGAACGGTCCAGGGTGAAGTCCCCAGGAAGTGCGATGGGCGCCACATCGGCCGGCGCCGCCGGCATTCACGACGGGCTTGTCGCGCCTCTATCGACAATCCTCCGAGGCGGGGCGGAGGTCCTTCCGCTTGTCGCCTTTCAGGACCATCTCCTGCGTCGCTTCGGGCGCGCCGAGATCGTCCGGCTTCGAGAGGGCGCCGAATTCACCGTCTTGCGAGAAGTGGCGGATGAAGTCTGGGTTCTGGTGGGAGGCTCCGCCGAGTTTCAGCTGGACGACCGACGTCCGGGTTCTCCGACTCGCGGGTCCCGCCAGATCATCCAGGCGGGGGAACCGGCGCGTGTCCTCGTTCCGTTCGGCGTCCACGCCCGGATTCTCTCCCGCTCGCAAGCGACGCTCTTGGTCCGCTTCATGACCCACAGCGAGAGCGAAGACCGGCCGCTGCCGGAGGGCTGATGCCAACCTGGCGGCAGTTCCGTCTCTTCTTGCGGCTCTCGCGTCCGTGGTTCCTTCTCGGACCGATTCTGCTTTACGCGCTCGGTCTTGCCCTCGCCCACTACCTGGGCGAGCGGATCCGAGTTCCGCTGGCCATCGAAGGTCTTGCGCTCGTCCTTTCGCTGCAACTGGTCGTCCACTACTTGAACGAGTACTACGACGCCGAGGCCGACGCCGCAAATCCCAACCGAACTCCTTTCAACGGAGGCAGCGGCGCGATCGGGAAAGAAGGGCTGGCCCGGGCCACCGCCCTTCAGGCGGCTGTCGTCTGCCTGGCCTTCGTCGCGCTTCTGGCGACGACGATGCTGATCCGCGCCGAGACCGCGCCGCTGGCGTGGGCGGTCTTCGCGCTGATGCTCCTGGCATCCTTCTTCTATAGCGCCCCGCCTTTGAGGCTGGTGTCCTCCGGTTACGGTGAGTTTGTCGCCGCCCTGGTCGTCTCCGCCCTCGTGCCGACGCTGGCCTACACCCTTCAGACCGGCGCCATGCATCGGTTGCTCTTCCTGGCGACAGCCCCCCTGGTGTTGTTCAACTTCGCCATGATCTTGGCCTTCGAGGTCCCCGATTACGGCACGGATCTTCGCTTTGGCAAACGGACACTCATGGTGCGTGTCGGTTGGGAGACCGGAATGCGGTTGCATGATGCGGCGATCGTGGCTGCCGTCCTGGCTATCCTGGCCGGCGTCCTGCTTGGCCTGCCTACGCGAGTTACGGTTGGCGTGCTCATCGTCCTTCCGCTGGCAGCGGCGCAGGCCTGGCAAATGGGTCGCTTGCGACGCGGCGCGAAACCAAACTGGACCTTGCTGGCAGCGGGAGCGGTAGCGCTGTACGTGCTGGCCGCCTATCTCACCTTCGCCGGCTTCGCGACGAGTTGAGCATGCCCGAGTTCCTTCGACTGGTTTCGCCGGGAGAGGCACTTGCGAAGTGGCTGTCGGCCATCCCTCAATCGAGCGGCCTCCGGATCGAAGAAATCGAGACGGTCTCGGCGCTGGACCGGATCCTGGCTGAGGAAGTTGCCTCTCCGCACCCGCTCCCCCCGTTCGCCCGCTCGACCGTCGATGGTTACGCGGTTCGAGCCGAAGACACGTTCGGTGCGTCTCCGAGCGCCCCATCCTATTTGCGCATCATCGGCGAAGTCGCCATGGGATCGGTTTCGACGTTGCAGGTGAGCGGCGGCGAAGCCACTGTCGTTCACACCGGCGGGGCGATCCCGTCCGGAGCCAACGCCGTGGTCATGCTCGAGGACACGCAGGATGTACCCGGAGGCGAGATCGAGGTCCACCGAGCGCTGGGCATCGGCAAGAACATCATCGGTGAGGGGGAGGATGTCAAGCAGGGAGAGGTCGTCCTCGAGCCCGGCCATCGACTGCGCCCGCAGGAGATCGGTGGTTTGATGGCCCTGGGGAAGCTGCAGGTATCGGTCTTCGCCCGCCCGCGTGTGGCGATCCTTTCCACCGGCGATGAGGTCGTCCCGGCCGAGGCTGAGCCCGGCCCAGGGCAGGTGCGCGACGTCAACAGCCACTCGCTGGCCGCGCTGGTCCGCCGAAGCGGCGGCGAGCCAGTGGGGTTCGGGATCATTCCGGATCATCCCGAAACGTTGTATGCCGAAGCCCGCCGAGCCCATTCGTCCGCCGATCTGGTCGTGATCACGGCCGGTTCCTCCGCCAGCGCGCGCGACAACACCGCCGCCGTCGTCCGGCGCCTGGGATCGCCCGGGGTACTTGTCCATGGCTTGGCGATCAAGCCCGGCAAGCCGGCGATCCTTGGCGTAGCGGAGGGGATTCCTGTCATCGGACTCCCCGGAAACCCGGTCAGCGCCATGGTCGTCGCCGGGTTGATGGTGGTCCCGATGTTGCGGCGTCTGAGCGGCGAAAAGAGGCCGAGCTTGGTGGCGACCGTCTCGGCTCGGCTTGCGGCCAACATTCCCTCCGAGGCGGGCCGCGAGGACTATGTCCCAGCGAGGTTGGAGGCCTCCCCTCAGGGCTGGATCGCCGATCCAGTCTTCGGCAAGTCGAATTTGATCTTCACGCTCGTTCGCGCCGATGGTTTGATCCGCATTCCGCCACAGGCGACCGGTCTTCAGGCCGGCAGTATGGTCAATGTGATTCCCTTTGACTAGGAGCTCGCTGATGCATGGGAAGACCGGTTCTGCCTTCCCCCTCCCCCTTTTAGGGGGAGGGTTG
>Ga0209341_10000368_pt1 | contig 46727 bp, 37 predicted proteins | sample RifCSP13_2_FD_184020 | JGI IMG/M metagenome (GOLD analysis project Ga0209341, IMG submission 184020) | Soil microbial communities from Rifle, Colorado - Rifle CSP2_sed 13_2 (SPAdes) (version 2) | ecosystem: Environmental > Terrestrial > Deep subsurface > Rock core/Sediment | place: Rifle...
CACAAAGAGAAACCCTGATCCACCTGTAAGCCTGGAAGGGTTACGCACAATACGAGCAGCGATAGGAGAAATCCCGCTGGTGGCCATAGGTGGGATCACAGCCGAAAATGCTGCGAAAGTTCTGGCGGCGGGCGCCGATGGGGTGGCTGTGATAGGCGGCCTTCTCTCTTCAGGGGCCGACATTAAGGCCAACCTGGAACGGATTCGCCGCAGACTGTAAGGCCTCTTCGCAGCGCGTACAACAAATTTTACTTGCGTTAAACGAAAGTTTAAGCGAGAATCTATGGGCCGTGCGGGTGTGCCCCCGCGACAGCCGGTCCAGAGTTCTTCCTTCCAGTTCTTTTGCTCCACCCAAATTTCGAGGAGTCTCGCCAAAAATGCTCTTCTTTGATCTGCCGCCAGTTATCGAGCGAATGTTGCTGGTCTCGGACAAGATCAGTGACCTCAACTTCTCTGTGGGCCAGCTTCCCCAGGTGGAAATCAATGGCAAACTCACCCCCGTTCAACCGCTCGGCATGCAAAAACTCACTCCTTACCAAACCGAGATCATCGCCATGACTCTGATGCAGGGGAACCCGGATGTTGCCGAGCGCTTGGCACGCACAGGCACAGCCGACCTGAGCTATTCACTACCCTCACGAGCCCGCTTTCGCGTAAACATCTTTCAGCAGCGCGGGGTTTACTCCATCGTCATGCGAGTGATCCCGACCGATATCCCGACTTTGAAGGCGTTAGACCTGCCCCCCCAACTTTCGGAGATCGCGGAACTGCGAAACGGTCTGGTTCTCGTAACGGGTCCCACCGGTTCCGGCAAGAGCTCAACTCAAGCGGCCATCATCGACATCATCAACGAACAAAAGCATTATCACGTCGTTACCATTGAAGACCCAATCGAGTATCTCCACTCTCACAAGAACTCAACGATCAATCAACGCGAGGTCGGGCATGACACGAAGGATTTTCCTTCCGCCTTACGTGCCACTTTGCGCCAGGCGCCGAAAGTAATTCTGATTGGTGAAATGCGGGACTTCGAAACAACGGAAATTGCCCTGGAAGCGGCGGAAACTGGTCACCTCGTCCTCTCGACACTGCATACAATAGACGCTTCTAAAACCGTCGACCGCATCATCGGGCTTTATCCCAAGAATGAGGAACCGGTGATCCGCACTCGTTTGGCGCAAACGTTTCGCTACATCGTTTCGCAACGGTTGATTCCACGCAAAGATGGCCGCGGACGAGTGGCAGCTGTGGAGATCCTAAAATCCAGCCCACGTACACGGGAGTACATCGAAACTGGCGAAGTCGAAGGAAAGTCGCTGCTTGATGCTATGCGAGACGGTAAAATCGACGGCATGCAGGATTTCGACAGCGTTATCAGGCAACTTATCGAGTCTAACGTCGTCACGCTCGAGGATGGTGTGACGTTCGCCACCAACCCAAACAACCTGCTCTTATCTCTCAAAGGACTCTCTTCAGGCGAAGACTTCTACCGGCGGGAGAACGATCGCGTATTAGTTGGCGCGGCTTCAGAATCGGGCTCAATGCTTGGCCTGATCGAGTAAACCCCTGCGCACCTTCCCCCGCACCATTTGCCCGGGAAAAATGATGATTATTGTTTGCCACAACTGCAATTCCCGTCTTCAACTTGATGAAGGAAAACTCCCTGCGCGGCCGTTCACCATCCGTTGCCCTAAATGCAGCGGCGCGATTGAGTCTGGAGTAGTAAGTCCTGCCTCTGAACAGGGCGCGTTGGCGGTGGGTGGTTCCCCGTCCACTGAGCATCCGCGATTCGAACAAGCGACCGCCGCTCCACTTTTCGAACCCGAGTCTTCCGAGAAGGCGACAGCTGTGGTTTCTCCCGAGGCCCAGAAACTTGTTGAACTCTTGTCGACCGTATTGAGCCAGCATGCAAAGGCTGACGCGGCCGCGCCGCACGCACGACCCGCATGGAGTCGCCGAAGAGTCCTTATCTGCACACCTGAAACCAACCGTGAAACGATTGCCCGGCGTTTGGCTGAGAACGGATATCAGGTCTTTGTTGCCAAGGATACAAGGCAGGCAGTGGAACGAATGCGCGAGAATCAGCTGGAAGTTGTTCTACTTGATCCGCAATTTGATCCGGTCGAGCAGGGCGGCGCGTTTGTTATGCGCGAAGTCAATGTCCTTCGACCCAGCCAGCGACGGCGTCTGTTCTTTGCGTTGCTCTCGAACTCATTTCGTACCCTGGACGCGCATGCTGCGTTTCTGAACAACGCGAACGCCGTAGTTAACACCAACGATTTAGAAGAACTGCCAAAGATTCTGGAACAAGCGCTCCGTGCCTACAACGAGCTTTACCAGGAATTCAACGTTGCATTGAAGGTACACGCGCTGTAGACGTATGTCGGCGACGAAGCCTTCTGGACAGGAAGTCGTGTTGGTGGGGCACTTTATTTGTTGAAGGGCAGCACCTTCCTTCGCTTGAGTCTGGGTGGTACCGCCGATCAGGCTACGAGAATCGAAAAATCGAAGGCGTTGGCGCAGAAGGCCCTGGCTCGGTTATGAAGAGCAAAGGGCAAAGTCGAATTGCGGATTGCGGATTGTGGATTGCGGATTGCGGATCCAGGGAGACTAGCCGTTGAAGTCAATCAGAAATGGAAATAGCAATCCGGAATCCGCAATCCGCAATTCCCCTTCGCCCTCTGTTCGCTCTTACGCTGTCCCGTCTCTTCATAATTTGTTAATCTTAGCTCGCTCGCACGCGCCTCCTTCTTCAAGGTCAGACCCGAAATGAGACAAAGGATATGAAAGCAAGGGAACTGCCGAAGTAACGCAGGCACTCGACACGATTTAGTGCCATGGCGCAGGCTGAATTAACAGCAGACATTCAAAACAACCCAGATCGTCACGGGCAATTCTCGGACAGTCGCCAGCGCCTGACTTTGGTGCTGGGTCTTACGGCTCTGTACATGATCGCGGAAGGCGTAGGCGGCTGGTGGACAGGGTCGTTGGCCCTCCTCGCCGACGCCGGGCACATGCTTACCGATGTGGCCGCACTGGGACTTGCCTTAATGGCGGTTTGGTTTGGCGGTCGTCCCGCAACCTCCAGTAAGACGTTCGGATATTATCGTTTGGAAATCATTGCCGCGCTGGTTAATGGAGTGGCCCTCGTGGTCATTTCAATGCTGATCTTTTACGAGGCATATCAGCGCTGGTTTGCACCACCACCGGTTCGAAGCAATGTGATGATACTGGTGGCTACTGGTGGCCTGGCGGTTAATTTACTCTGCGCTCGGATTCTGCATGGCCGGCATGAAGTGGATCTGAATCTACGGGGGGCCTGGCTTCACGTTATTGGCGATGCCTTTGGTTCAATTGCTGCCATTATAGCCGGGGTGCTGATGTCCATCTATGGTTGGTACATGGCAGACCCTCTATTCAGTATGGTCATCGCGCTGTTGATCATTTGGAGTTCCTGGGCACTAATTCGTGAGTCAACCAATGTGTTGCTTGAAGGAACCCCGGCGCACATAAATCTCGCCGCGGTGGAAGACTTGATCCTGCAAACTGCCGGGGTCGATGATGTGCATGATCTCCACGTGTGGACAATAACTTCCGGCCGGGAGGCCCTGAGCGCTCACGTTATCCATTCACACGAAATCTCTCCCTCTGAGTTGCTTCGCGAACTGCGAGGCAAGCTGCACGATCAATTTGGCGTGGATCACCTGACGATACAGATGGAAACAACTGAGTCTGACGACGACACTTTTCATTTTTGCCACGCGGGCACAGCGTGCTTTCGTTCTGAACGCGATTGACGAAAGAGGGTTGCCGATTTCGGATTGCGGATTTCGAATTTGTAAATCAATCCGCAATCCGAAATTCGCAATCCGCAATCTGACATATGGAAATCAGTCTTCTGCTCACGCTTGATCTCAAGGAACAGGCCGCATTGCAGGCGGCGCTTGTTACGCACGGCGCGCCGGATGCGCTGGTGACATTGGCTCTTACGGGTGCTTGCCGCATCTCCTCTTTAGACGAAGCCCGCCGCCTGCATAAGTGGCTGGGAGAAGCGCGTAAAGCCGGAGAGACCGATTTCGCTTCGCTGCATGTGATTGAAAGGGCTCTGGTGACTTTTGGCTTTTAGATCCAGCCATTCCCGGATAGTCGATTGAATTAGTTATGAGGCAGATCGAACTGGCTTATGGGCATGGGTCCTTCAGTTTTGGTTTCGACGAACAGTGCGTGGAGGTACTGTCCAATCCAACCCCCTCCGAAACGCCACTTAGTGATGTCGAAATCGGTGCCGCCCTGGATGCTCCCTTTGATTCGCCACCAATCGAAGAAATGGTCAACGCGAGCGATTCTGTACTGCTCGTGGTTTCCGACGCGACTCGCCTAACCGCAAGTGCGCAGATATTGAACCTGCTCGTTAGACGTTTGGTGCAGAATGCAATCCCCCCGTCAAATATAGCTGTAATATTCGCCACCGGAATTCACCGGCCTGTAACAGCGCAGGAAAGCGCGGGGCTGTTAACGCCCTTTATTTCTCAGCGTCTCAGGACAATCAACCACGACGCTTATGACCCGGCGAATCTTTCCCTGGTTGGCACAACCAGACGGGGAACTCCGGTTGAATTGAACCGAGTTCTGCAAGAGTTTTCCTGCGTGATAATCACTGGAGGAATTGGTTTCCACTACTTTGCCGGCTTTACGGGGGGACGGAAATCAATTTGTCCTGGGCTCGCCTCAGCACAAACCATTCAAGCAACACACATGCTGGCGCTGGATCTCGAACTCGGTGGGAGGCGAAGCGGTGTAGGCACCGGACTTCTCAAAGGCAATCTCGTGCATGAAGAGTGTGACGAGATTGCAGCTATGATTAACCCAGCCTTCAGCATAAACAGCCGCGTTGACGAGCGTGGGCGGGCGGTAAAGATTTATGCCGGCCACTGGCGAACTGCCCATCGCGCTGGTTGCGACGACTACTTGTCACGGAACTCAGTGGGCATCACATCAAAACGCCGTGTTGTCATTGCCAGTTGTGGTGGTTGGCCCTACGACATCAACCTTATTCAAGCGCACAAAGCTCTAGATATGGCCGCGCATGCTTGTGAGACGGGCGGAACCATTATTCTGTTAGCGGAGTGCGCGGAGGGTTTAGGTCGCAACGACTTTCTTAAGTGGTTCGCTAACAAGAGCTCAGGCGAATTGGAAGCACGGCTCCGGGAAGAGTATGAAGTGAATGGTCAAACCGCGTGGGCCCTGCTCAACAAATCCGAATCTTTCAATGTCCACCTAATTTCAGCCTTGAGACAAGAGGATGTTAAGCGCATGGGCATGACACCGGCAGCCTCATTGGAGGAGGCGTTAGCAGGAGCTGATCTCAGTGAGGGCGGCTACATTTTACTCCGTGGCGCCAGCGTTTTGCCGATCATCGTGGGCGAGAACGGCAGGAACCTAATAAATGTTGATCTGCACCAATGGCCGCAATAGAATCGATTCCACTTCCGCAGAAGGAGAGTTAGACGTGAGAGTTAATGCCAGCTTTAGCTTGATCCTCGGTGCCCTGTTTGTACTCTGCCTTTCAATGGTGGGTATGGCCCAGAATAGTAAGGGAGAGCAACCGGTCCCTCTCAATCAGGCAGCGATTGCCTTGGATGCCAGTGGCACGCCCGCTCTTGAGGGTCGTCTCCGCACCAGCACGCTGAATGGCGCTCCGGATATGCCAGTCACAAATATTCGGCTGGTGATCAAAAATGTCAGCCCCGTAGTATATGGTTACGTGTCGGGTCTGGTGACGTTTTACGACTCCAACGACGTGCGCTGCGGGGAGGGCACTTTCAAGGCTGATGTGCTGGCCGTGAATGAGTCGTTTGAGACGGATGCTCCAGGGATCCGGATTCAATGTGCTCCGTCGGCGTGGCGAATTGTGGCCACTAATTTAGTGCCTCGCACACCTCCAGATAGCACGGTGGGAGTTCAGACGACGGGCTCCCTGAACTTGCTAATTAGCGTGGACGGCGATGAACATCCCATTCAGTTAGGTAAACCAATGGTTCTGACTCTGGGAGACCGCCAACGCACGCTGATCCTACGCCAGGCTCCGTGAGCCCACAGCGCGAGATGCCATAGCATAACCCCAACCGACGATAGTGTTGATTCCGCGGCAGGCCGCTTGACGCTGGCTTTTTCCGGTTCTAGCATGGAGGAAACCTTAGAAGCAGAGAGCAGGGTATCGCTATGGCAGATAACCAGGAAACGGCCAAGTGTGCACATCCGGCATGCGATTGCCGGGCGGAAGAGGGCAGCAAATACTGCAGCGAGTATTGCGAGAACGCCGAGAAATCACGCGTGTTGGAGATAGGCTGCGGTTGCGAACACGACAGTTGCCGGTAACCCGCCTGCATAAAGAGGCCCACGTATCCCGTTACGACCCTCCGTGGTCGATTTGCAACCAATTTGCAACTCTGTTGTTGCCTCTCAAATTTCGGTAACCTTTAGGATCTCTTCACCTTGAAGACAGCCAGGAAGGCCGGTTATTAGTGGCCCTTTTGGTTGCCTTCGAGCGGGCCAACTCCCATTACCACCGCCCGCTCAAGCTCGTCGAATCCTCGCCGCTCCTACGGCGCTAATAACACTATGAGGTGAAAGATGAAAACTACATTTTTTGCAGCAGTTCTCACGCTAAGCTGCGCTCTCGCGACGCCGGCGCAACAAGCAGAGACTCAATCCACCGCAAGTGGAAGTAACCAGACGTCAGCTGTTACAAGGCCGGCTGACAGCATCAGTATTGAAAGCGGAACCCGGCTAGCTGCTGAACTTCAGAAGAGCATCGATACCCGCAATGCCCGGGTTGGGGACCAAGTGGTCCTTAAGACTACTGAGAGTCTGAAGTCAGAAGGACGCACAATCGTAAATAAAGGTGCACGACTGATCGGGCACATTACTGAGATTGAACGCAAGACGGCTAAGAGTCCGGCATCACGGCTCAGCATGGTGTTCGACCGTTTGCAGAATGGTCCACTTACGGTTCCGATTACCGCAAGTATTGTTTCGCTTACGCATGCCAGAGCAAACAGCCAGGCAAGCGGCGAAGATTTATTCCAGGCGAATGCATCCAGTTCAAGCTCGACGATGCAGCGCACGTCTGCCTCCAGACCTCCGGGTGGGGGCCTTCTGGGTGGGGCTGCCGGCACAGTCGGCGGAGTTGTAGGCACAACCTCATCTTCGGTTGGCAACGTTGTGGGAGGTACGGTTGCGACAGCGGGTTCCGGCCTCAACTCGACTGCGGAGGGCCTTGGCGGCGCTCCTTCTGGTCTCGGTCATACTCTCAACCGAATTCAGATCAGTGAATCAAGTAGTACGTCAGCCGGAGGCGAATCGACTCTATCACTGCAAGGCAAGAATCTGAGACTTGAACAAGGAACCAGGTTTAATCTGGTTATCAGTCAATCGGGCAGCGCTGCGGCCTCAAAAGAACCGTAATTGGTGAAAGTGATGCCAGCTTGCAGGCGACGCGAAGATTGCCTTCGCGTCGCCTTCTTTTTTCTCTGGCCGGCAACTTGCATGTGCGCCATGAGTCGCTGCGGCCTGGCAATGTTAGAATTCAGCCGTTCGTTTAAAGGTCGAACTTTCTGGAGCCCTGCTCACAAATGCTTACAGTGCTGGTAGAACTGCAACGCCTTAAGCGCCTCGACCGCACGGGTTGGATTCTACGGGGGCTTCCCAGCGGTACCGAGTCGGTAGCTGCTCATTCATTCGGCGTAAGCTTAGCTTCAATGTTTCTCGTTGATGAATTGGCGGCCCGTGGCCTCGCCGTAGATAGCGAACGTGTGTTGCGAATGGCCCTGCTGCATGATTGGGCAGAAGCTCGTACAGGCGACATGCCAAAAACTGCGACTGGATACTTTGGCGTAGCGGCTAGACGGCGCGCTGAAGTGGCCGCGTTTAGCGATGTTGTAAAAGAAACTGGCTCTGCCGCTCCGCTATATCGTGAGTTGTACGAGGATTATGAGAATCGCAGCTCTTTAGAGGCCCGGCTCGTTAAAGCAGCAGACGTAATTGATTTGTTGGTTCAGACGCTGGCACTCGAGCGTGGCGGGGCACGAGGACTCGATGAATTCTGGGATGTGGCCCAACACGCGGAGTTCGGGCTTGAAGGTGAGGCTGAAAAGATCGTTCATGCTACCTTGAAGGCCCTCGTAGATATGCGAAGGACCTTAGTTTAAGAAATGATCGAGCAACTTTCAGGAGCTTTTCACATCATCGGCCTGCATGGGTTGATTCTTGGAATTGTGTTGTTTGTGGGTACGTTGCTTCTTAGCCTGGCGGTAGTATCGATAGTTCTCGTCAAAATCCCGCCCGATTATTTTCACGAGTCACACCCGAGAGACCTGTGGACGGGCCGGCATCCGGGCATACGCCTTGTCGGTATTGTGGGAAAGAATATTCTGGGAGCATTGCTGGTTGCTCTGGGGATTGTCTTATCGATCCCTGGCGTGCCGGGCCAGGGCATACTGACCATTCTCCTCGGGGTGATGCTGCTGGATATTCCAGGCAAACGCCGGCTTGAACACCGACTTGTAAGCCGGCCAAATGTGCTAAGGGCAATCAATAAACTGCGGCGTCGATTTGGCAAACCAAACCTTGTACTCCATTGATTACAGAGGAGGCTGGGTTTAAAGGACTCAAATCCAGTAGCGCACAGGGTAAGGTTCGTTGACAATGAAAATTCACTTTGTTAGTTTCCCCGAGTTGCTCCAGCTGTCGCCCGAGTGCTTGGGTATAGCCTCGAGTCAATTGTGTTGATGGTTGATTTATCCCTTGCCACTCGCTCTCTGCCGCGACCGCTGACTCTCGCAGTATTGTTTGCTCTGCTTGGCTTGGCGACCGGATGTAACAGTCTCTTTGGCACGCACAAGAAAGTAACGGTTCCTCAACTTCTCACGCCTCTCGAAAACGCGAATAAACCCCAACTCATAAACGAGATTAACCGCTTAGCTACCGTTCAATCGCTCCATGCCAAGATCGACATTCAGTTCGAAGATAATTCTTTCGCAGAAGCAGGCATTGCTGAAAAATACCGTCAAGCGGATGGAACGATAACCCTTCAGCGCCCGGGCAAGATCTATCTCATCATTCAGGTACCGTTCATCGCCAAGGACATCGCGCAGATGACTTCCGATGGCACGACCTTTCGTGTTGCCGTCTTGCAGGGCGACGAAAAATATCGCCGCTTCCTGAAAGGCACTAACAGCGCCGTTTACGATAAACTCGAGTTGAACGGTATGTCGGAGCAGGATAAGGACGACAAGAGAAAGATGAGTGAAAAGGAGACCGTAAACGCATTATCGAATTTGCGTCCACAACATCTCACAGATGCCTTGCTGATTAGTCAGGCCGGCAACGAAGCGGGAGTGTTCTATTCGCAAAGCGAGTTCTTTCTGGAAGAGGCCGATTCCCGGCAGCAAGCTAAGAAGAGTTCACGGATAGTTAGGGGTTACTACCTGTTGGAAGAACACTCACAATTGAATCCAGGTGAAGCAAAACTGCGCCGGCGGTTCTGGTTCGACCGAGTGGGCGGTATCCGGCTGGCAAGACTTCAGAGTTTTAATGAACGCGGTCTCCTGATCACCGACGTCTCCTACGCAGACGAGAAACCGTTTGGTGAAGCAGGTAAATCGAAGCTACCCGCGCGGATTGAGATAACCAGACCTCAGGATCAGTATAAACTCAATATCACTTATCAGGCGCCCTCTTCAGTCGAACTTGACAAGGATTATCGGCCCGAGGCCTTTGTGCTGGAGAATCGCTGGCAACTGCCCGAGGTGGATCTCGACAACCGCCAAACCAGAAAGTAGCCCAGGATTATTGATGAGGATCATCTTAAATGCTGAGGACCTGGTGAAGACCTATCGGGTCGGCAAGGTTGATGTGCCCGCACTGCGGGGAGTCTCTCTTCAAGTGGAAGAAGGCGAATTTGTCGCTATCATGGGGCCATCGGGATGCGGCAAGTCAACAATGCTTCACTTGCTTGGCGGACTCTTGACGCCTACGAGTGGCCGCATCGTCGTTGACGGCGAAGATCTCACAGCGGCTTCCGATGCTCAGCGAACGGATATCCGGCGGCGCAAGATTGGCTTTGTATTTCAGAGGTTTAATCTGTTTCCCACCCTTACGGCCGAGGGAAATCTCCGCCTTGCCGAACGCATTCATGGCAACGGTGAGGAAGATCCTGCTCGGCGGCGGGAAGTGCTGCGCCTCTTGGGCCTGGAAAATAAACTCCATCATAAGCCGCTGGAACTCTCCGGGGGTGAGCAGCAACGCGTCGCGCTCGCTCGGGCGGTCGTGACTCGCCCGGCCATAGTTCTTGCTGATGAGCCCACCGGCAATCTCGATTCAGAGAATTCTGCCCTTGTACTAAACATGTTTCAGGAGCTGAATTACCGTTTTAACCAGACAATCGTGATGATTACACACAATCCGGAAGCTGCAGCAATGTGCCGACGAATAGTGCAGATGCGTGACGGTCATATTGTCGGGCCCTCGGTTTCCGTCCAGATGTAATAAATCACATTTACACAAAGCATTAAGCGGGTTAGAATTCATTTGCCCCGGGCTTTCGGCCCCATGGACTGCGGCTTGCTTCAAGTCCCCGGTAGCAGGTGTCGTATTTGTTCAATGCAGTCAAAAAAATCTTCCTCTGGAACTACGCACGGAACTCCTGGCAATGGGATATTCTTTGCGTAATCATCCTGATCTTCATTTTTCTCACTCCCAAGGACTGGTTTCAGAACAGCGAACGGGGGCGTGGAGCCGCGCATCAAATACCCGTGTCGACCTTGCTTATCGGCCCCGAAATGATTGATATAAAGGGAGATAAGTCACTTCTGGAGCAACACTTGCGCACGATAACCAAACGACCTGAAGTAGAGGTACTTGCAGTGCGAAAACTATTGGACGAAGAGGGCAAGGTGCGCGGTTACGAGATTGACATTCGTTAAACATTTCCTATAATTGCGGGGTTTTTCCCTAAGGGAAGGAGTCATAATTTAAAGGATTCGGTATGAAGAAGATTATTCCCCTGAGTTTTCTTTCGTTATTTCTGGCCATAGGATTTGCCGTCGTTTCCCCGACAAAAGTGACTGGGCAGAGCGCAGGCCTGGTCAGCTCGGTGCTGAATCGAATGGAGCGCAACCGTCAGAGCCTTAAGACTTTGCGCGGCAATTTGAGCATGGAGAAGTATAACGCGCAGTTGCGGGATTCTGAGCGGTACAACGGAGTCCTGCTATATGTGCCGGGTAGTGGGCAAGAGGCTTCGGTGAGAATCGAGTGGCGCAGCCCACAACATGAAATTCTGGCAGTGACCAATGGAAAGTACACCCTTTTCCGGCCGCGCTTGAATCAAGCGATCGTAGGCAAGTCCAGTTCTGTGCGCGGTAAGGCAGGCGCTGGTGGGATTCTTGACCTGATGTATATGACCAAGACGCAACTTGAGGCTCGTTTCCAGCCCGTTCAGGACGTGCGCGAGGAAACGTTGTGGGGCGGCGTGAGCACGATTCATTTGATGCTTGTGCCCAAAGGCAATGCGAGCTTCAAATATGCGGAAATCTGGGTGGATTCCTCCGGGATGCCGGTCCAGACCAAGATTGTGGAAAAAAATGACGACGCAACAACGATGCGTCTGAGTGCTCTGGAGCGCAACGTTAAAGTCTCCGGCGAGGAATTCAGCGTCAAGCTCGACTCCAACATCAAGATTGTGAAGGGTTAGGCAAAACCAATAATCCAGTCAGCACGGGGCTCTGTCGTAAATGACGAGCCCCTTGCTTCTTTTGGCGTTAATGGAAGAAGGGAAAGAGCCTCTTCTGTTGCTTGCCATTGGGCCATTTGAAGAGTTCTGAATTTGCCTTTCGACCGCCCTGTCGCATATCCTTTGCGTCCAACAGGTGCATTTGCGGCATGGGCAACTGTGAGTCCTTAGGCGTCTCTTTGAGATGAGAAAAGCCACTTTCCTTCGACTTAAACTACGCGAGGCCAGTTTCATCAGCAGGGCCCTGGCCACCAGCCGGCACCCCGTACTGGCCCATCTGATTCCGATGCGCAGGTGCAACCTTGCCTGCGGATACTGTAATGAGTATGACCACGTGTCGGCGCCCGTGGCTCTGGAAGTAGTCAAGCACCGGCTTGATAAACTCGCCGCTCTGGGCACGTCTGTAGTAACGATTTCGGGTGGCGAGCCAATGATGCATCCCCAATTGGACGATATCATTCATCACATCCGGAGCCGCCGTATGATCGCCGGCCTGATCTCAAACGGCTACTACTTTACTCCCGAGCGAATAAAGCGCCTGAACAAGGCCGGTTTGGAATACCTGCAGATCAGTATTGATAACGTCGAGCCTGACGAAGTTTCACGAAAGAGCTTGCGAGTGCTTGATAAGAAGCTGCGGTTCCTTTCCGAATTTGCTGATTTCCACGTCAACATAAATTCGGTCATCGGTGGAGGCATTAGGAACCCTGACGATGCGCTCACCGTTGCAAAGCGGGCTGTTGAACTCGGCTTCTCCACCACGGTTGGCGTAATTCACGATGTCGATGGCACATTGAAGCCACTCTCTGCGAAAGAGAAGGAGATTTTTCAACAGGTCAAGAAATTAGGTAACAAAGATCATGCTCGCCTGAATTGGTTCCAGGACAGCATCGCAGAAGGCAAGCCCTACAATTGGCGTTGCCGCGCCGGCGCTCGCTACCTGTATATCTGCGAAGATGGCCTGGTGCACTGGTGCTCTCAACAGCGCGGCTATCCCGGAATCCCGCTCGACCAGTACACCATGGAAGATTTCGATCGTGAGTACAACACGGAGAAGTGGTGTGCGCCTACATGCACGCTGCAGTGTGTACATCAAGTAGGTATTCTTGACAACTGGCGCCATCCTCAAAAGACTCCAGCTCAAATGGCCCAGGAACGCGCAACTCAGCATAATCCGCAGATTCCGCAGATTTCCCAGATTCAAGAATAAGAGCGCAAAATAAGCGCCTCAGAGACCGCTTGATAGAACAGCAGTGGCCCTGCTAAAAGCCAACGGTGTAGAGCTCCGAGGTAATGGTAGAGTTCCCGACAGAGAGCAGCGGAGAATCGCCAACGTTTTCTAACGCTTTAAAACGTGAAATCTGCGGAATCTGCGGATACTATTTGGCTTGAAGTCGGGTCCTCGCTCCGGCGCAGCGGACATCAGGCAAGTCCTGAGTACACGCTCTGCTGTTGAGAAACCTGTTGTATTCAAGCTTTGCTTCGGCGGGTTGATCTAACGAATTAAGTAGTTCAGCAATGTGATAGGCGATTGAGTCATCAAGTTCGCCTTCCGCTTCTGCTCGGCGAAACTCCTGCAGTGCGCTAGTCCTATCTCCCGCATTGCTCAGCTCTATAGCCAGAAGCTTATGGGTGTGAGCATTGTCTTCCTTGCTGAGTGCCACGCGATACTCAGTAATAGCCCTGTCTCGTTCGCCTTTGACCCTGGCTTGCGTGGCCCGCGCAAGGTAGGCGTCGACCCTCGTGTAGTCGTCGTATAGATACCCGGCGATGGCCAGCAGTACAACAATGGCATAAACCAGAGGCAGGCCGACGGTTATCAACAAGTGAACCCGCTCAGCGTTTTTGCCCACTTTAGGCTTTTGGAACCAGGTCGTTGCCACGTATAGCGGCAACACAAGTAACGGTAGGGAGAGCGTGCCCAGCGCCCAGGCGAGCGAGCTCCAAAAACTGAAACGCCGCCGAGCGCTAACCAGAACCCAAGTGGAAACAAAGGCAGACAGCACCATTACTGCGGGCCTGATGTAATCAAAGAACTCACCGGCGGACATGGTTGCTTGCAGGGGTCACTGAAGGCTGAGCGTCGTTCTCTCGCCGATACTCAGAAGCGTTACAGAACTGGAAAGCCCTAGACCGGAAAGCCGCCCGGCCATGGCGACGATCATTTCACCCCTTGTTACCACGCCTGCCTCTAGCAACGTTTGCTCGCCGAACTTCAGCATCTCTTCGGTCGACTCGGCCTTAGGCATCAGCAATGATTCAACGCCCCAGATCAGGGCCAATTCGTTCTGCACCTGGCGAGAATGTGTTAGGGCCACAATCCGCTGGTCCGGCCGCAAAGCCGAAAGCCGCCGCGCCATCAGGCCGGATTCAGTGAAAACGGCAGTCACTTTCGTGCCCATCTCTTCAGCCGCAAACGCTGCCGCTTCGCAGAGTGCGCGACTGACTCTTCCCGATTGCCGGCCAGCCCACAGCGCAATCTTATCGTTGTTGCGCCCTCGTCCCGATTCTGCCGACTCAATGATGCGGGCCATGGTTGACACTGCGGGAACTGGATAATCACCCGTCGCCGTCTCATTGGAAAGCATCAGCGCGTCAGTTCCGTCCCAAACAGCGTTGGCGACATCGGAAGCCTCCGCGCGGGTTGGCCGTGGGTTTGCTACCATCGATTGCAGCATTTGCGTCGCTGTGATGACCATTTTGCCGGCGAGGACTGACTTTTCGATAATCCTCTTTTGGTAAACGGGAACAAGTTCTACACTTGTCTCAACTCCAAGGTCGCCCCGCGCAACCATTACAGCATCCGTTGCCGCAATGATCTCATCAAGGTGATCGATGGCTTCCGCCTTTTCGATCTTGGCCACAAGCGGCGCCCGGCCGCCCGCCTCCTTGATCAAAGTCTTTGCCTGAACGCAATCTTCTGCCCGCCGTACAAATGAAAGCGCGATATAGTCGACCTGCTGTTGGACGGCCCAGTTAAGATCTTCAGTATCCTTTTCGGTTAGTGAAGCAATTGGCAGCGGAACGCCTGGCAGGTTGATGCCCTTTCGCTCCGCCAGCACACCGCCATTCATGAGTCTACATACCACATCCGTTTCGCTCGTGCTCTCCACTGAAAGCGCAATAGCGCCGTCATCCAGGAGAATCTTGTCACCTGGTTTTAGCACTTGTGGCAATTCGGCGAAGTTGGTGGCGACGCAATTCGCGCCCCCCAGGATATCGCGTGTTGTTAAGGTAAAGGCGGCGCCTGCGGAGAGCGTGACAGGGGCATGGTTCTTCAACTGTCTGGTTCGGATCTTGGGGCCGGAGAGATCGACAAGAACAGCCAAAGGCCGATTGAGTTTCCCGGCTGCGAGCCTGGCTCGCCGGATGTCGTCTGCTTTCTCCTCACGCGTCCCGTGAGACATGTTTATGCGGACGCCATTCGCGCCGGCGGCGAGGAGGGCTTCGATCTGTGCAGACTCCCGCGTAGCAGGGCCCAGGGTGGCAAGAATTTTTGCTTTTCTCAAATTAGTTCTCAACTGATCGCTGACTGAATCGCCTTGTCTAACTCCATCGCGGTTGGGGGACCATACCCTATGAATCTCTTAACCAGGCGACCTTCACGATCAAAGACAAAGGTCTGGGGTATGCTTGCGTCATCCGAAAGAAACAGGTCTGTCAATGACTGGTCGGGGAAGCCGAGGCGATATTGAATCTGTAGTTCGCGGGCAAAGTCTGGCACTTTGACTCGGTCGTCCGCTCCTCCAACGTTCAATCCAACAATTCGTAGGCCCTGCGCTCCAAGACTCCGCTGCAGTTGGTTGAGGTGCGGGATACTCTCCCGGCAGGGCATGCACCACGTTGCATAGAAATCCAACACCAAGACCTGGCCTTTATAATCAGCGATCTTGCCGCGGCGAAGTCCCGGGTTCTGAAAGTCATCACCCTCGGATTGCAGCCACCCCAGTTCACCCGACGTGGAACTAAGAGGAGGCATTGGATAGGTCGTGTTTGGCGCCTGTGAAAGCACTGGAGTTGGCTCACTCGAGAGGCTAGTTTCCCTACGGCAGGAATTGAGCAGCAACACGCTCATTAAGCCGACGGAGAATATCATAAGCGCCTGTTTCGTGTGCATAAGATTTGCCGCCGAACAAATGCGTATTCTACCACTGTAGCGGCGGCACTCCTTGGTCAGCCAAGGTCCAATAGGCTTGGGCCTGGGGGTCGGCGACGGAGGAGAGTGTCTCAAAACCTCTCATCATTTTCCAATCATAATGTGATATGGAAAATGTTGTCCCGTGATTTCTTTCTTGCAGCGGTGCCGATTCCTACGCCCAGGGCGGCCACGGAGTTCACCAGCCAGCGTGGAACTGGCAGATGTCAAAGGGAAACCATTGCTCGTGGCTACGGCTGTGCCGCCTGATGTGCCGCGGTGGCTTGCCTCGCGGTAGCTGCCAAGAACGGACTTGGGCTGCGACCTTCTGCTTGTGTTCGTCCCAGGGCTAGTTGAAACCGAAGGGCTGCCTTCTCCCATCTCTGTAGCTAATTGGAAGAGCGTCCGCGAAGGAGGGCATAGCCCAAGCGCGAGAAGCAGCTGATCCCGCGAGGCAAGCCACCGCGGCACATCAGGCGGGCACAGCCGTAATGAATCAGCTTGGTGCTTCATAGTGGTTTCTAAAGAGTGCCGCCCCTACGGATTTGGTCCAATCAGTGCCTTGATTATGCTGCCCTGGGCGACGTCCCTTATCGCTTCATTTGCTTTCGCCAGGCTGTAATGGCTGAGTTTGGGTCGAAGACGTATCCAGGGAGCGGAACGCTCTGAATCCGAAACCAGTTGGACCGCCCGATAGAAATGGGAAAAATCTGAACCCCAACAGCCGCGCACGTCGAGATGTTTCCTATTCAGATCGAGATGAGGATTAAAAGCTTTTTCTGCGGGCACGGAGCCATGATCGGTATATTGGCCGACAATTACCACGCGGCCGGCGTCGCGAGTGAAGCGCATGGCCTCCACGACAGCCGCTGGGTCACCGGTGGCTTCAATCGTCACATCGGCGCCACGACCATCAGTTCTTTCCAGGACCCAGTCAAGACGGCTGCGCTCGGTTTGCTCTACGAAATTGAGGGTCTCGCAAGCGCCTGCTTCCGCGGCAGCGTCGAGACGAAGTTGCGGGGCGCCGATACAGAATACACGTTGCGCGCCACTCAATAAGGCAACGATGATGATATTTAACCCAACGGGCCCCGACCCAAGCACAAGCACTACGTCACCGAGAGCGATATTACCGCGCTCAGCAGCATGCAGCGCCGTCGGTAAGGCGCAGCCACCAGCTATGAATGTTTCCGGCTCTGCGTCGAGTCTAATGCAACGCGTTCCCGGTTTTAGATAGATCTGTTCGGCCCAACCTCCTGCTGGGCCATCGGCTAGTCCATAGGTAATCCCGTAAACCTTGCGGTTTGGGCATCTTGTCGTGGCCTTCGCAACCAGACAGTACCAGCAGGCATTACAGGTTCGATGCACATCCAGAAACGTGACACGGTCTCCTTCGCGAAATCGATGACCATGTACGTCTGAGATCGTGCCGCGAATTTTCTCAAGCCGCCCAACCGAAACATGTCCCGGAATGAGCGGGTACGGAACACCCGCAAGGAGGCCCTGGTGGAGGTAGACGTCTGTGCCGCAAACTTCACTGAGTTCTACCCGCAGAATTGCAGAATCCGGTTCGAGCTCAGGCGTAGGCACCTGGCGTAGCTCGACCGGTGAATGTGGCCTGGGAATGACGGCAGCCAGAGGCATAGGTTGTCAGAAGCAACGAAGCACAAAGATGGCAATTGATCAGCAGCATGGAAGATAGCTCGCCGGGCACTAAAAGACAATTTTCTAAGCGGGAATTGGTGCCGGGTGCATTACTTCAATATAATCATCAAGCGATGCGGAGCACCCTTGAATAATTTCGGTAACAGTTCCATCATCCGTCGATCTTTTTCAGACACATCTTACCCACGAGCACAATTCTTTGATCTTAGGGCGCATGTTAACAACACGCACCTCATTCTGTAATCGGGTTCCCTTGCATGAAGATCGCTGTTTCGGGAACCCACTGCACAGGTAAGACGACACTCGTGGAGGAGTTGCGTCGTGCGCTCCCATCATACGAAGCAGTTGATGAGTAATAACGTATCTCGAAGCCGCGAATGGGTGATTTCCGATTGACTTCAGTGTTCAGCTAACCGGTTCAACCTGAGCTCAGTACATTGGTGCGATGAAGGCAAGCGAGTGAAACCGTTGAAGAAGAGTTTGGAACAGCGTATCGAAGAAGCAGTTCACGAGGAAATCGCAATTGTTCCTTACAATCCTGAGTGGCATACCTTGTTTGTTAATGAGGCAGAGTTGCTTCGAAGTATGTTGCCGGAAGCATTGGTAAGCAGGATCGAACATTTTGGGAGTACGGCCATTCCGGGTCTATCTGCCAAACCAGTCATTGATATCCTCGTCGAAGTCGGAAGCTTGGACGCAACCCAGAAGGAGATCGTTCCGATAATGGAGTCAAAAGGCTATGACTACTTCTGGCGCACTGATACCGAGCCTCCGTATGCCTGGTTCATAAAGCGGGACGCCGAAGGCAAGCGCACACATCACATCCACATGGTAGAGGCCAACTCAATATTGTGGGATAGGCTTTTCTTCCGAGATTATTTGCTGGAGTTTCCTGCTGAGGCCAAACGCTATGAATCCTTGAAGCTATCTCTCTCAGAGAAGCATACGCACGATCGAGTCGCATACACTGAAGGAAAGGCTGACTTCGTCAACCAGGTCACTGAACGAGCGCAAGAATATTATAAGGACCCACGCCCCCCGATGTGAGCCCTGTCACCCAACCGCCGCAGCCGTGTCTAGCCTAGCTTAGCTAGCCTTCGCTAAGTCTTGCCGCTGGGCGGTAAACTGCTCCTCTTCCGTCGAGCCAGATAGGGCCACCGTCGAGGAAAGACCACCAGAAATGGCCTGAGCCACTCTGTCGAAATAACCCGTTCCCACAAATGACTGGTGCTTCACAGCTCGGTAGCCACTTTCGGCCTCCCGCTCAAACTCGATCTCCTGCAACTGTGAGTAAGCAGTCATGCCTGTTTCGCGGTATTCCCGGGCCAGCTCAAACATGCTCAAATTAAGGGCGTGGAAACCAGCGAGCGTGACAAATTGGAACTTATAGCCCATCAACGCCAGACCTTGCTGAAACTTTGCTATGGTCTGCTCGTCTAGCTTCTTCTTCCAGTTGAACGAAGGTGAACAGTTGTAAGCCAGCAGCTTGCCGGGATAGCGTGAGTGAATAGCCTGCGCAAAACGAGCTGCTTCCTGTAAATTCGGTTCTGAGGTCTCACACCAGATCAGGTCAGCATATGGTGCGTAAGCAAGTCCGCGTGCTATTGCTTGATCGATTCCAGGTGTCACGCCAAAGAAACCTTCCACAGTCCTTTCTCCAGTGAGGAATTGGTGGTCACGTGGATCAATATCACTGGTGATCAGGCCTGCGCCATTTGCGTCAGTTCGTGCGATCAGAATGGTGGATACTCCCATCACGTCGGCAGCCAAACGGGCAGCAATGAGTTTCTGCACGAATTCCTGCGTTGGTACCAGAACTTTCCCGCCCATGTGGCCACACTTCTTTACTGAAGCCAACTGGTCTTCGAAATGAACCCCCGCCGCGCCAGCTTCAATCATCGCTTTCATCAGCTCGAAAGCGTTCAGGTTGCCGCCGAAACCGGCCTCAGCATCTGCGACTATGGGCGCAAACCAGTGGATGCCGTTGCGGCCTTCAGAATGATAGATCTGGTCGGCTCGTAGCAGCGATTGGTTGATCTTTCGAACCACGTCCGGAACGCTGTTGGCTGGATACAAGCTCTGATCGGGATACATGTGGCCGGCAAGGTTGGCATCGGCGGCAATCTGCCAGCCGCTCATGTAAATGGCCTTGAGACCGGCTTGTACCTGCTGCACTGCCTGACAGCCTGTCATGGCTCCCAGCGCCGGCACGTAAGGCTCGGTGTGTAGAAGATTCCACAGACGTGCTGCGCCCGCTTCGGCAAGCGTGTACTTTATGTCGATGGAGCCCCGAAGCTGGATCACGTCCTCGGCCGAATAGCCCCGTTTAATCCCCAACCACCGCGCATCAGATGCCCAGCTGTTTTCCAGTTTTCGAATGCGATGCTGATCATTCATGATTGACCTCCACGTGTCGTGACTATGGCCGTTCGGACCGTTGTCTGTTCTTACCCGAGCGACGCTTTTGTTAGTTCCAGGGACACCTCGACTCCGCTAGAGTGTGAGTTCAACTCCTCACCGTTTTATCTATTTCACCGATTTTGGGAACTTCCGGAGGGGTTCGGAAAATGACTAAATCGGATCAAACTCGCCGTTACAAATCATAAGCTCGCTTAACCACCTCGCTTCGACCAAGCTCTCGAGGTTGCTTTGCCCGGTTTGTGATGAGAGGTCGCGAATCAGATGGTCAAGCTCCTCATCAAACAACTGGCTGATGAACTCTGGGGTGTGCTTTACGGGTTCGCCCTGGCGATCGGTCACTTTAACGACATCGCAATGACGAATGCGTTGGGCGATCATCAGCCGGTAAATCCTATCGGTAGCAAGATCCTCCATGTAACCATCGAGCAAGCTTGCGCCTTTGCCGTTCAGCACGCCGTTGCGATAGCGGATAACCGTACGAATCGCTGCACGCGTTCCGTCCAAAGTTATCTTTCCCGTCGCGTCGGGCAGCGGTCTCAGCGAGGGTCGTTCCGTCACGGGTTTGCGGGCGTTAATCTGATTCGGGTAAGGGAACTGCCGTACTGCGATGTCATTCTGGTCGGGATGACCTGTCCAGGCGCCGTCCATCAAACAGGTCGCTTCATTCAATTTGTCGTCTGCCAGTACTTTTAATAACTGCTGCTGCCGCGGCGTGAGCTTCTCGTGAAGGGGCAATAAGAAATCCAAAAACGCGACCGGAATATCGGCATGCTGGTCGAACCCTGCGCCTGGAGTATTAAGACTTCTGGTGCTGTTGAGAATATTCTCTTGTGTGGCTAACAGAGCCATTCTAATTGCCTCTTAAGCGGTTACAGACCGAGTTCTTCGTCGATTATTGTCTTAGCTGCTGACAGCGTTTCCGTTAGGGCACAGACCTCATAGTCGGTGCTCCAGCTCTCCGGAGGCGTGGCGACACCAGACGAGGAGCCTCCCTTGCGGTGAATATGTCCTTCAAAGAGTCCATCGGTTCTCATGTAGATCTCTGCCAAACGCTCCTCGCCGGGTGATACAGTTCTCTCAATCAAAAACATCTTTAAAATCCTCCTGAGACTTCCCCGGGCGCCGAGTTCGTGAAAGTCCCTCTGGCGCCGCCAAAAATAAGGTGTTGGCATCTTCTACCTCATTCCCTATAATGCCACAATGGCCTGTTCGCAATCGCGAACACCAAGTCGAGTCGACGAGCTCTATCTCGGATGCAGGGGCCCTAATTGAGCCCTAACGAGCTGAATCAGGTATCTTACGTCGTTCGCAACTGTGAACAGAAAGTAAAAGTCTCAAGGGAAGGACGGGAGGAGATGGATGGGGGCGCTAACCAGACGAGAAGCGAGTGAGGCAGGCAAAGTTGCCAGCCGCCTAAACTCGAAACGGGCTGCGGTTACATCCGTGGAACGGGCGCTAACGATTCTGGAGCTACTCGCGGAGAAGCAACAAGGCCTGACCACTTCCGAGATTAGCCGGCGTGCGAAGATCCCAAAAAGTTCAGCCAGTTACCTCCTTCGAACTCTTGCCGCCCGGGGCTATCTACGGCGCGATCCGGAGACCGGTCAATTCACGCCCGGTATAAGGATGCTCAGTCTTGGTGGGCAAGCCATCCAGGGCATGCAGTTACGGGACGTTGCCCTTCCCTACTTGCGGCAGATTGCTGAGCGTACACGGCTGGATTCACATTTGGCAGTACTTGATCACGGCGACGCTGTCTACGTTGAACGCATCGAATCACCCGGCTTCATCAAAATGGCAATCTGGGTTGGCAAGAGAGTGGCTCCCCAGGTTACCGCCATTGGCAAGGCCCTGATTTGTTATCTGGAACGTTACGAGATACAGGAGATTGTAGGCACTCACCAGGTTTCACCTGTCTCCGCTAAAACGATTGTCAGCTTGCCCCATCTTCTGGAGGAACTGGCTGTCACGCGTCAACGTGGTTACGCATTTGACGATGAAGAGCATGCTTTAGGAGTTCGTTGCATAGCTGCTCCGGTAGTTGCTGCAAGCGGTGAAGTAGTGGCGGCAATCGGGGTGAGCGGGACCGTCAGCCAGATTAACGACGATTACGTGACGGTTCTCGGTAATATCTTGCGCACAACTGCGATCAAATTTTCGGGTCAATTGGGGAATCTTAAAACCAGCAGGCGTTAGGGCAAGGGGCAAAGGCTAAGAGCAAAGGGCTGGCCGATTCTTTGACGGGAGAGCTAAGAAACCCGCCTCGCATCTTGAATCAAACGCGCTTGCGAACGAGGGTCATGGTCTCGGTCCATGAAACCGCCATGATCCGGCACACAGTCTGAGTCTATGATCCTGGAGTCGATAGTTCGGCGGATTGCCCTGCTTTGGGATCAAAAGGAGCAGCCAGGAATTTCTTAGCGGCGGCCTGGGCGTTGTCATAGTTGATACCTGACTGAACTGCTTTGTTATACTCCGTGACCGCGTGATTCCGATCGCCCTTGGCATCGTAGGCGTTGCCCTTCTTGATTCGGGCCCAAACCTCGATCCAGGACGGCTTAAGTGTGCCGGAGAGCGCGGCCTCAAAGTTATCTATGGCGGGCTGCCAGTTGCGTTGTTCAAGGTAGAGTAGACCAAGGTTGTAATAAACCCACGAATTGGAGCGATCCAATTTCAACGCCGCTTCAAACTGTTGTTGTGCCTCAGCGTAAAGACCTTCTTTCATCTGCTCGATGCCGCGCCGCGCAATGATCGAAACCTTCAGATCGTCTGAGATCCTCAAGATCTTGTTATTGGGATCTACGACAACTTCCAGCGGCTGACCATTGGATTCAAAATCAAAGTCTTCACTGCGACCCTCAAGTCTGACAGTAGCTGTCTGGTTATCTCCTTCGGCTCGCAACATCAATTCAACCGGCATCTTCAAAGCTTCGAGCGTTTGTTTCACGGTACCCCGGGTACGAAACTTGCCGCTGCGCGTGCGAATAATCTGGTAATCAACAGTAAACTCAGGAACGCCTGTGCCTTCAAGCCACTGGGCGAAAAAGTAACGCATGTTTTCGCCGGTACTGCGGGATGTCAGTTTCTCGAAATCGTCTATGGAAGCGTTCTTGCCGCGATATTCCTGCAGGAACGACTGCAGCAAGCGGTCAAACTTTTCCTTGCTGATCGTCTCGCGCAGCATGCGAAAGACCATCGACCCCTTATAGAAGATGATTGATTGATACGCAGCGGATTGATCATCGAGTGCGCTGGGGGCACGGGCGATGGAGGCTGTCTGCTCGAAAGTGAGTGCTCGTTCCTGCTGCTCTCGCTGCAGAGCATCGAGTGTTCCGCCGCTTGAGTGGGCCTCGCGATAGGCGAACGCACTCCATTCGGCAAGACCCTGGGAAATCCACGCATCGTCAAACGACCTGAGGCCTACTGTTTGCCCCCACCATTGATAGGCGACTTCGCGGGCAAGTTTCTCATCCGGTATGGCCCGCGTGGAATCAAACATTCTTGAAGCCAGGAAGATCATGCCGGGTCCAGAATAGGTGTCCAAACTATCATCATCCACCTGCGCAACTACCAGGCGCGAACCGAATGCGGGTGGGCCATATTGCTTGCTGTAAAACTCGAGCACCTGACCCATCAACTCTGCGTAACTATCGATCCGGCTTTCACTACCTGGCTTAGCGTAAAACTGAATCTCATAGTTTCCGAAGCGGAGGTTCTTGTTTATGTATTGGCCCGCCGCGAAGTTTCCAATCAGAACCGGCTGGCGGTGAACAAAGCGAAAACGCGTAGCACCTTCTTTGGGTGATTGTTGGCCAGCTATGGGGTCATCACTCGTGCCGGCTACCTGCAAGCCTGACGGAACAATAAGTGTGATATCCGAAGTGGCTCGATCCGCCGCATAGTCATGAAAAGGAAACCAGCGCGAGGCGTACATCAAATACGACCCTTCGGGTCCCACATAGGCAAGCCTTCTGGTTGCCAGGGGGCCGCCCTCGGGCGATAAGAGAGCGCCACTCCAACGGAACCGCAGATTTATCGGCTGATTCGCCGGCAATACCTCGCCAAGATCGACCCTGACGCTTGGTCCAAGGGCCCCTACTCCAACGGCATCCTGCACAAAACCGCTAAGCGGCTTCCCATCCCGTTCGATGCTCTCTGCATGGAGGGAACCGTTAAGCTCAAAGACCACGGACCGCGTCGACTCGAGCGGTATCAAGGTAATGTCTGCCCCGGCTCGCAAAAGGTGCTGGTCAGGAATGATTTGGGCTTCAATTCGATAGTTCGTTACGTCAAACCTGGTGCCCGTAGGCGACGGGGCCGGCTGCTGCGCATTGGAAATCAGCAGACCCGGAAAGAGAAACGCCGCTGCTAACCAGAATTTCTTTAGCCTGCCGGGAAAAGTAAACCTGTTTTTGGACATAAATCCTCTGATCACCGGTCAATTATACAGCCCTTGGCTGAAACAGCGAGAGGCTCATGTTGAGTCGGAGGCGGGTATAAAAACCACCATCGCTCTACCACTGCAGAACAGCGCCCTCAGGCGGGATCCGCTGAGTCCGCAAACCCGGATGCCAGAAGTTTTGCGGATTGAGGGTCTTCTTCGCAGTCAAGTTTTTGGATGGTAGGAAGTTACGGGCGGTTGGCTGCGCTACGGCGACTATTCCACTCCCGCGAGAGGCAGGAGTAAGGTCAGCGCCGCTTTATCACTAAGGCGAATAAGCAAAGGAGCTCGCTTGACAGCGCAGGACGCACGACTTACATTTTTCTTACTCTCTGAATAGACGTGTATTTCGACGAAACATCACCGGAGCCCGCCACGACTCCGTCAGGATGTAGCTAAAAGTTTGTCTACCACTGTGCGAATCCCAAGGTGTGTATAGTCCCTCTTGCGTCGGCAATCACTCTATGCCGCAAATGAGAGGTTCCAACGATAGACCATCTTTCACTTAAGTCTAACCGCAGCGTCGGAAGGAGCCGGATGTATGAAACGAATTGAGAGGTACGTTACTTTTGTTTTTGTTTGCGGACTAACGCTCGCAAGTGTTCAACCGCAGCGAAAGGTTAACGTCAAATATAAGGACAGCACTCTCAAGAACGGGCTCCGCGTGATTACGGTGGAGGACCACGACGCCCCGGTCATCGCACTCTCTGTTACCTACAACGTCGGGTCGCGGAACGAGCGCCGTGGGCGCACCGGGTTTGCTCACCTATTTGAGCACATGATGTTTCAGGGGTCAGAGAATATCGGGAAATCTGAACACTTCATTCTGGTGATGAACAACGGTGGCAATATGAACGGCACTACGAATGAAGATCGAACGAACTATTTTGAGGCTCTGCCTGCGAACCAGCTCGATCTAATGCTGTTCCTGGAAGCCGACCGCATGCGCAGCCTGGCGATTACCAAAGAGAATCTCGACAATCAGCGGAACGCAGTGCAGGAGGAACGTCGTTTAAGGCTCGATAACCAACCCTATGGCAAGAGCCGGGAACTCCAACAGGAACTGATTTACGATAACTTTGCCTATAAGCATTCCACCATAGGCTCAATGGAGGATCTCAATGCTGCAAGTGTCGAAGATGTCGCTGAGTTTTTCAACTTGTACTACGCGCCGAATAATGCAGTGGTAGTGCTGGTGGGTGACTTCAATACCGGGGACGCACTCAAGAAGGTAGCCAAACAGTTCGAACAGATCCCGCGTCAGCCTGCTCCACCACCAGTTGATACTACCGAACCCGAACAGAAGGCAGAGCGTCGATTGAACGTGGAGGACGTACTTGCTCGGGTGCCTCGAGTGGACATTGCTTTCAAGGCTGTCGCTGGCAACACCCCAGACTTCTACGCGCTGCAGGTGCTCAGTGCCGCACTGCAAGGCGGTCAGAGCTCACGCCTTTACCAAAAACTGGTCAAGGAGAAGGAGCTGGTCACGTCGGTAGGCGGTTTCATGGACGAGAGTCGCGGTGTGGGCGCGCTGTACACTTTTGCCAACCTGCGACCAGGCATCAAAACCACTGATGTTGAAGCGGCAATTTATGAAGAACTGGAGCATTTGCGGAGAGAGCCTATTGCCGATTGGGAACTTCAGAAGGCAAAGAACACCACCCACCGCGCTTTTATTAGCAACCTACAGAGTTCGCTTTCGAGAGCTAATCTCATAGGCCAATACACCGTTTACTACAATGACCCCGGGCTGATTAATACACGCCTCGACAAAGTTGCGGCGGTGACCAAAGAGGATGTGCAGCGTGTGGCCAACAAGTACTTGAAAGAGACGAATCGCACAGTGGTCATAACGACAGTTAAGCCCAAGACGGAACGTGCGACAGGGCAATAAAGGAGATAAAGCATGAAAAGAATAGGACACATAGTGCGCAATCTTCTGCTGCTGGTTTTGACCTTTGGGCTGAGCTTCGCTGTGGCCAGGCAAATCCGGGCGCAAGGTGGCACTAACAGCCCAGTGCAACAGTCGAGCAAGGGTGCCGTTATTAAAGGTCGCGCGCCGGTCAACAAAGACATTTTGCGAGTGAAGCTGCCCAAGGCGCAGGAGGCTAGTCTTGAGAATGGGCTCAAAGTGGTGTTGCTCGAAAGCCATAAAGTCCCAACCGTCACCACACAAATGGTGATCTTGAGTGGCGGGCTGGCAGACGCACCGGATTATCGTGGCCTGGCATCTTTCACTGCCTCCTTGCTGCGAGAAGGCACTACGAAGAGAACCAGTAAAGAGATTGCTGAGCAGGCCGATGCGCTCGGCGCTACGCTTGTAGCTGGCTCGGGGCTGTCATCCCTTACTAGCAATGTCACCACCTCAGGGCTGGTGGAGAACGTCGATCAGATGCTCGATATTTTTGCGGACGTTATTAGGAACCCCATATTTCCTCGAGAGGAAGTCGAAAAATTCAAGACGCGAACACTTGCGCAACTCCAGTTTCAGAGATCGAGTCCTCAGTTTTTGGCGCAGGAACAGTTTAGTCGCGCTGTTTATGGCGATCACCCAGCTTCCTTGATTGTCCCGCCTATCGCGTCTATCAAAAAATTCTCGACGAAAGATCTTGCGGAATTTCATGCCACTTACTATCGACCCAATAACGCGATACTCGCTATTGTTGGTGACATCACGCTTAAGGAGATACTGCCCAAGCTCGAGAAGGTTTTCGGTGATTGGAAGAAAGGCGAAATCCCGGCGACTAAAGTACCCGCAGCGCCAGCGCCGGTAGGCTCCCGCATTTTTCTAATCGACCGCCCGGGCTCGGTCCAAACGGTGTTACAGCTGGGAAACTTGGGAATTGAGCGCACAGATCCCGACTACTTTTCCTTGTTGCTGGCGGATAAGGTTCTGGGTGGCGGACCTGCCGCGCGACTCTTTCTCAACCTCCGTGAGAATAAGGGCTACACTTATGGCGCCTACAGCTCCTTCGGAGGCTCAAAATTCCGTGGCACCTGGGTATCGAGTTCTGAGGTTCGGACCGACGTTACTGAAGGCGCGATGAAGGAGTTTATGTATGAGCTGAAGCGCTTGCGAGACGAGAAGGTTGGCGCCACCGAGCTTGAAGATGCCAAGCGCGCGATAGTGGGCAATTTCGCTCTTTCACTGGAACAACCCCAAAACCTTTTGCAGAATATCATTACCCAGAAGCTCTACAATCTGCCGGCTGACTACTGGGATATGTACCCGCAAAGAGTCGCTGCGGTCACTCCTGAGGACATTCAGCGAGTAGCGCAAAAGTATATCGACCTACAGCATATTCAGATTGTGGCGGTGGGCGACGCTACTAAAGCGCGGGATGTCCTGGCGAAGTACGGAAAAGTTGAAGTGTACGACGCTGAAGGAAATCCTGTGGCTACAAAGGACAACTAACACTACGGGCCGACGGGAAAGTTCGTTCTGATGCATGTAGTCAGGGTGAACGACTCGTAGTCCCCACGAAATCGATACCTCTCTTATCCTCGGTCAAACCCTCCAGCACCACATCGAGCGGTGTGAACGTGTAATTGTCGCGCGATGGAATGATCCTGTATCCACGTCGCGACGGTACCACCGTGAAGAAATAGTTGCCATCAGCATCGGTAGTAGAGGCGAGCACTGTGCCTCCTGCACTTATCAACACGACCACTACGTTTGGAATGCCGTTGTTATCGGTCTGCTTCACACGACCGGTGACCTTCACCGTCTCCGGAAGTTTCGGCGGCAGGTCTGCAAGCGTGGGGTCCGAAGATGAAGGTGTTGGTTTTGGCGGCGCTTCCTCCGAGACCGTTGGCGCCGTTGGTGTTGGCTCTGGAGAAGGCGCGGCTGGAAGCGGCGTTTCCACAGGCGAAGGAGAAGATGCTTCAGCACTGGTGGGACTCGGCGAGGGTGTGGCAATCTCGGATGGAGTCGGGGAACTATTGGGCGTATCCAACGGCGTCGCTGTCCTCTCCGGCCCAGTCTCGGGTGACTTCTCCGGAGTCGACTCCGCAGGTGAGGGCACTCCTTCAGGATTGGCCGCAGCAGTTAACTCACTCCTTCTGGTTTCTTCTATTTTTGCTGCTGGTTCATTCGCCTGCCTCACTGAATCAGCCTGCTCTGACACTGGCGTAGCCTGAGGCGAAGCAGGTGTTTCCAGGGTGGTGGCATTTGTCACCCTGCGTGGTCGAGTACCAGAGTGGTCCAAAGTGCTGCTTGCTGACTCAATTGAGTTGCTGGCAGGCAATTCTGTAGGCGTTGGTGAGGGCGGCGCATTTGCTGCGACTGTGGCTGCGCCTATCTTGTCGTCCAATCCTACAAGTGAGCCATTTATCTTTTGATAGAGTTGCTCGATCACTGAGCGGCGAACAGCGTCTGGCTCACCAGAGTTGTAACTCTTAATGTAGTAGCTCAGTGCTTCCTCTCCGTGGCCCGCTTGGTCTAACGCTGCGCCCAAATGCCACGATGCAGTGCGCCAGGAGGGTGTGCCTTCCGGAAGAATACTCACCGCACGTCTCAGGTATTCGATCGCCGCTGCTGGTCTGTCCTGGTTGAAGAGGACCCAGCCCGACAGATCCTCAATTCGGCCGGTCAGAATATTAGACAATACATTCCGCGGAGCCTCTGGCACATCTGGGGTGCCACCTGAAGCAACTGCCTGTGCGCGTATTGCATAGTACTCGTCCGCTTGAACCGCCACAGTGACGGCCGGAACGACTAAAGCGTCGTTGAGGCCACTCCTGGCAGCATCCGCAAGGGCATAGGCAGTTGGCAGAGCGACGCCGCTGCGCAATAAACGTCCGGCTGCGTAGAGCTGCCTGTATGCGCGCATCTCATCGTCGCCTGAAGCAAATTCCTTGGCCGCCGCCGCGGCAGCGAGGGGATTAATCCGGCCGTCCTCTTTCGGATTCACTGATAAGGTGAATCTCAGCAGCGCCTTCAGTATCCTGGCGTTGTTGGGATCGTCCGCTGCGGTAAATTGAAAGACGCTGGCTCGACGCTCGGGAGCCAGCAGCGTCGTGAAGTTATCAGCCTCGGCTGGAACCCGCCCGGCCAGGCGAGTCTGGACGAGTTCATCTTTCAAACCGAACGTTTGGGTAAGCAAATTGGCTGCCTCTTCATACAAGCCGGCTGCCGCCAGCACACTGGCCAATTCATAATCCAGGGTAGGAAATTTGCCATACTGCCGCGCGAAACGGATGGCCCGCTCCGCCTCCAGCGGTTTTTTCAGTGCCAGCAGCGCTCGTGCCAGAGCGATCTGAGACCAAACGTAACGTGGCTCAAGTTCCACTGCCTTGCGCGCCAACTCAAGGCCGCGCTCCGCCTTCTTGTGCGCTGCGAACCAATAGGCAGCTCCGGTAAGCAGCGGCAGGTTTCGTGGCTCGTTCTGGAGTGCCGCAGCAAGTTCCTGATCTGCTTCTTCCAGGCGGTCAGCATCGAGCAGTGAAAGCACTAAGCCAGCATGTGCCGCCTTATCACGTGAATCAATTTCCAGTTGTTGCCTGTAGAGAGTCAGTGCCTCCACAGCATTACCCTGGCCCCGCTTCAAATCCGCAAGTCTTCGTCGAGTGTTATTTGAGTTCGGATCAAGCTTGAGGGCGAGTGCATACTCGGCGGCAGCCTCATCGAGACGAAGGGAGATGTGGAGAGCCGAACCTAAGACGTAATGCGCCTCAGCCATGTCCGGCGCCAGTTTCACCGCCTTAGTGGCGAGGCGAATTGCTTCTTCGCCATACTCGGCTCCAACATAAAAGCCGGCAAGCGCCAACAGATGTTTAGGCGTCTCGCCAAATTTGGACTCAATACTCTGAGCGGCTGTAATGGCAGCATTGCGCTCGCCGGTAACATACAGCTTGAGAGGAATTTGGGAAATAACTTCGGAAAACAGCGCTTCGGGCGCGTCCGCGGGCGCAACTTCGATGGCTTGAGTCAGTTCTTCGATCCCTCCAGGTCTGTCTCCGCCTTTGAGTTTCTGCTCGCCGACGCCTGCGTGGGCCCCGGCCAGCAACTCGAGGGCGCGGCCCTTTGCTTTGGAATCCGGATACGTGGCCAAAAAATCTTTTAGCTTGGTCACGCGTTCGTTGACTGGCAGTGTGAGGGTAAGCTCCACTTCTTCCGCTTCATCAGCATCGTCTTCAGCCGTGCTTACTGGCGCCGTCTCAGCCGGCTGCGCTGAAGGCTGGTTATCTTTTCCACTCCTGGTCTTGCCTTCGAGCTTGCTCGCCGCTCTTTCCGTTTCTTGTTTTTCCGGCGTAGCTGTTTTTATGGGGCTCGGAGTACTTGCCGGAAGCGTGGGCACTTGAATTAGCTCAGCGGTCGATTGCTGCTGGTCTATTCCTTCAAGGCTGAAGCCGATCTTCTTCGCCACTGTATTCACAAAAAACTGCACACCTTCCTGCAGCCCGTCGCCGTAATGACCCGCGCCAATAAACGCGCGCAACCGCTGTGTTATCTCACCCAAAATACCTTCAGGCAGTTCCGCCTGTACCGACCTGCTAAACTGCGTAAAAGATACTTTCTCATCAACAGCAAGGACGAGAAGCAGACTCCTTGTTGTGGTATTGCGCGCACCTACGTCCCAGTGACGTGAAAGCTGCCGCGATACTTCGAAAATGTCATGGGCGCCGACGGTCTGCAATATGGCGATGTCAAACTGTATACCGCTTCGCTGTTTCAAATTCTCCAGAAGAATTTCCAAACGTTGCCTGGTATTCTCTTCAACCACGCCGGCAAAATCGTTTACGTGTCCTACTCGGGCCGGAAGCTGGGCTTGGGTTTGCGAAAGCGGATGCGCGGCAAATGCAAGGAGAGCAGCGACCGGAATGGCAAATAAGAGCAGCGCCAGGTTGAGACTCTTACGAGCTGATCGATTCATCTTACTAATCTCAAGAGACGTGTTCCACCAAGGCTTAGTCTTTTGGGGGCGATACGGCCCGGTCATGATAACATCGGCCAGCATACCGCCGCGAGTGAGGTTTCCGGCGCGGGATTGGAAGCGTCCTGGGTGAGCGAACTGGATGAAGCATGGGCATTAGCGGTCGCAGAGGCCGAAATGCGTGCTCACAGCGCTGGTCGTAAGGATGTTGCTGAGTATTTGGCGCTCCGTGCTTCCAACGATCTCCTCCGTCAGACCGCCATTGAATGGCTTATTAATACCTTTACTGTGCTGGCTGGCGAAGCTAATCGACGAGGCGGCAGCATTCAGATTTCACGGGACGACAAGCATCGATTCAAGGTTGGCAACGCAACAATGGTCGGCAGGTTGTTGACTCTGAGGAATGGTGTCAGAAGGCTTTCAATTGAGGCCGGGTGGCCGCGTGCCCCACGTGACGGATTCATTCGCGGGGGTGGCCTGGCCTGCGCCAATATCAGACATATGGGCATCAAGTCGGCAAGTCAGGAGTTACTACTGGTACGTTCTACCGCAGGAGCTCCGGGTTGGATGATTGTAAGCACAAGCGTTCAAAGCGAGTTGCACGAAGCGAACGTTAGCGAGCACATAACACTACTTCTTCACGACATTAAATAAGCTAGGCCTTCCCGTATCTAACCATTTCCGGCAGCGTCTGCACGTTTTCGAACCACTTCAGATATTCAAAAAACAAAGCCAAAACCTCAACAGCGTCGATCTAGGCGGGTTTTTCCAGCAAATTCCCCGGATTGGGCGCTTTTTGAAGTCGGGGCACACTGCTTGCGATTACCCCTCACGGCGTGATGCCGCGAACAAAGAATGTCCCCAGGACGGCAGCACAAACGGGCGGACCGCAAGTCAAAGTTCGGAAGTTGGTCAGCTCGCACCGAAGATTTGATGAGGAGGATTCCATGATCAACCGACACACACTGAAGTTTTCAATTCTTGCAGCCGCAATCTTCGCCCTTGGTTTGCCCGTGATCGCGGCTGCGCAGGGGAGATACGGTTATCCTGATTATCGGCGCAATCGGGACGATGGTCAGTATGGCCGCAATGGTCAGTATGGCCGCTATGATACGCGATCCCTGCGCGACTCGATTCATAGGCTTGACCGTCTGGCAAAGGACTTTGACAGGGATTTGGATCGCGAGTTAGACCGCAGTCACGAAGATGGCACACGCCATGAAGACAGTCTGAATGCAGATGCGCGCCAATTTCGAAGTGCAGTAGCCGATCTGAAGAGCCGCTTCGGTAATGGTCGCGACCTGAGCCGGAGCGACAATGAAGCTCGCAGGGTACTTCAGCTTGGCAATCGCTTGCAGCGGGTTACAAGCCATCACTTCTATAGTGGCCGGCTCGCTTCAGAGTGGTCTCAAATACGTCAACAGTTGAATGTGATTGCTAATGCGTATGGCAGTTACGGCTACAATGACGACGACTACTACCGGAATGGACGAAATCGCCGGGACGACGATTACCGCCGCAATGATCGGAACAATGACTGGTGGCGTAGGATTCCGTTGCCCTAGTAAAAACTGATTAACCTGCTATAGCCAAAGCCTCGGCCACTGATGTGGCCGAGGCTTTCACTTTCTGCCGCCGCTAGTGCCAGAATGGTAACGTGGCTGGAACTCTCTACATCGTTGCAACTCCCATCGGTAATTTGGAAGACCTTACGTTCCGCGCTCTAAGGATCTTAGGCGAAGTGGATCTTATTGCTTGTGAGGATACGCGACATACTCGCAAGCTCCTGAATCACTACGGCATTAAAAACCGGACCATCAGTTATCACGAACACAACGAGCGCGAAAGGGCACGCGAATTGATCGCGTTGCTCAAAACCGGAAAAGACGTGGCTGTGGTCTCTGATGCCGGAACTCCTGGTATAAACGACCCGGGGTTTCGAGTGGTCCAACTTGCCCTCGAGCACGAACTCAAGGTTGTCGCGGTGCCGGGGGCGACTGCCATGATTTCTGCTCTTGTAAGTTCCGGCCTGCCCACCGATCAATTCTTCTTCGGCGGTTTTCTGCCGCCACGTGGCAGCGCGCGACGCGCACGTCTCGTAGAAGTGTGCTCAATTCCGGCGACACTCATTTTCTTCGAAGCTCCGCATCGAATTCTAGAGACGCTTAAGGATGCGCAAGAGATTCTAGGCGACCGAGAAGCCGTGATAGCGCGGGAATTGACCAAAATCCACGAACAGTTCCTGCGGGGGGCGCTCAGCCGGCTCACAGAGGAATTGACCACCGGTGACATGGCGCGCGGTGAGATAGTTCTGATGATCGGCAGAAGCGCTATAGGGCGCGGCTCAGCGAAACCGGGCAAGGTTGCTGCTGCGGTTGCATCCTTTGAAGCCGAAGGACTCAACTCGCGAATGGCTCTAAAAAAAGCCGCTCGAGAGTTGGGCATTTCCCGGGATGAAGCGTATCGCCGCCTGATTGCCGAACGAGGGAAGGGCGGGTGAGGTGTCGATTTCGGATTGCGAATTTCGGATTGCGGATGGCCGGTGCCGAGGTCGACGCGGATTGCAGATGCGGATTTGCGTTTCGCTGGTCTATCTTAGCGACACTCGGATTCAAGTTGAGCGCTAATCCGCAATCGACAATCCGAAATTCGCAATCCGCAATCAATCTCTAGTGCTTATCGACCGGCTCCTGCCAGTTCCGGCGGCAGCTGTTTATCGATCTTCGGGCGCGCTGGACGGTTGGCAATTTCCCACAGCGTCATGTAAACGGTCCGCGCCACCTTTTCCATCTTTTGGTAATCGATCTTGTCAGGTGAATCTCCGGGACGATGATAGTCTTCATGTTCACCGTCGAAGAAGAAGATAATGGGAATACCTTTGCGGGCGTAATTGTAATGGTCACTGCGAAAGAAGAACCGATTCGGATCTTTCGGATCGTCATAACGATAATTGTAAGTGAGATTCAAGTAACCTTTGTTCACCGTCGCGGCTAATTCTCCCAGTTCGCTGCTCATCATCTTTGAGCCGATTACATATATCTCGCTTGCTCCCGACAACTCTCCATTTCTGGGGTTAGTATCGCCGTCCTTCTTACTCCGTCCGATCATGTCTATATTGATCTGAGTGACAATGTTTGCCAGCGGGATGGTGGGATATTCAGTAAAGTAGCGAGAGCCCCAGAGTCCCTTTTCTTCGCCTGCATGCCAGATAAAAAGCACGGACCGCTTAGGTTTCAAACTACTGCGGGAAAGTGCTTCGGCAATTCCGAGCAGCGTTGTGGTGCCCGAGCCATCGTCGTCTGCGCCGTTATAAATCGCGTCACCATCGATGGGAATTCCCACACCCACGTGGTCGTAATGCGCGCCCAGCGCGACGTACTCTCTCTTAAGCAAAGGGTCGGTGCCTTCAAATACGGCAACAATATTCTGAGTCGCTACCGCATCGTCTTTGCCCTTAGTGGTGATGCTTAATCTCTTCTCCGAATTCAGCTCGAATGAAGCCGGGATCGTGCCGCCATATGCAGCCTCGAAGATAGCGCTGGCGTTCAACGTTTCTCCCTGAAATATCATGTTAGCCACCGCGGGAGAAACTACGATGCCAGGAACTCGCTCACCATCTCGCGGCTGAAACTTCTCAACTACCGTTATCCCTCGTTCCATTATGCGCTGCCGATTGCGCTCCCAGTTTGCCAGAAAGTGAAAGTCGGGAACGATAACCAGGGCCTGCACACCTTGCTTGCGGGCATACTCACCTGCATCCAGCCAATCCTCGCCCCGTTTGCCGGTGAGATCGGAACCGCGCACATTGTGTGGCAAGCCATCAGGCGGCGAGAATATGATGGCAATCTTTCCTTTTGCATCAATTCCCTTGTAGGAATCGATATCTTTCGACTTGAGTAACCAACCGTTGCCGGCAAATACAAGCTGGCCGCTGACCTCAGCGTTCCGGGCAAAGGGAATGTAGTCGCTGGTAATATTCAGATTCTGTTTGTTGAACTGAACCGTCGTTTGTGCCAAATCGACGGTATCTCGCCGCAAAGCAATCTTCTGAAAATAAGTGCCCTCATCTCCCGCCGGCTTTAATCCCCACCGCGACAAATTGGTAGCGATGAATTTGGCGGTTGTATCCAAACCCCGGGAAGGTGTGTCGCGTCCTTCCATTTCGTCGGACGCGATGAACGACAGGTAATCCTGCAACTGCGCTGCTGTGATTACGTCGGTACCTCTCTGAGAAGCAAGTGAAACTGCCACCGGCTTCCTGGTCTTGTCACTCTTGCGTTGGGCCCGCGTTGAGGGAAACGGCAGGATAACCAATGCCATCAAAAGGAGAACTAATAGGTGTCTTTGCATATTGTCTTTCGCTGAACTCACTTCTGGGGTTCTTCTGCAATCATAAACTGTGTGGTGGATTGGAGAAGGAGCTATGCCTCCTGCACCGCTTGCACTAAACGAGAGAGGGTGTCTTTGGCATCACCATAAAGCATCCCGGTTACAGGTTTGAAGAAGAGTGGGTTTTCAAGCCCGGAGAAGCCTTTCCCCTGACCCCGTTTCAGTACGACGACTGATTTCGCACGGTCGACTTCGAGGATAGGCATGCCTGCTATGGGGCTGCCGGGATTGTCGCGCGCATCAGGATTCACGACATCGTTGGCGCCAATTACTACGGCCACGTCGGTGGAAGGAAATTCGGGATTGATCTGTTCTAGTTCGTATAGAGAAGAGTAGGGCACGTTGGCTTCGGCTAGTAACACATTCATGTGGCCCGGCATGCGGCCGGCAACGGGATGAATTCCATACTTCACGGTCACCCCGCGCTTTTCGAGCACCTGTGCCAGTTCGCGAACGGCGTGTTGAGCCTGAGCGGTCGCCATTCCATATCCCGGTACAAATACTACTTGTTTAGCATAAGCCATCTGCGTGGCGATATCTTCCAGGCTCACTTCGCGCATTGTGCCCTGCTGTCCGTCGCGACCCGCGACCTCGGCGGCACTCCCGAACGCGCCGAACAGAACGTTGGTAATCGAGCGGTTCATAGCACGGCACATTAATATTGAGAGAATGAATCCGGAGAAACCATCAAGTGTACCGGCGATAATCAAAACGTTGTTGGAAAGCACAAAACCGGTGGCAGCAGAAGCCAGGCCCGCGTAGGAATTCAACAAAGACATCACGACCGGCATATCTGCAGCCCCAATCGGCAGCACCAGCAGCAGACCGAATACGAATGCAAGACCTGCCATCGTGAAGAAAAGGGGTACCGAACCGGGTACTACGACAAGGTAAATGAAGATACCGACTGTGATGGCAAGGAGCGCCATATTGAAGATGTTCTGCCCTTTGTAAGTCATGGGCGTGCCGCGTACCAAGCCCTGCAGTTTGGCAAACGCCAGTAGGCTCCCGGTAGTGGTGAGAGATCCAAGCATTACCTCAAAACCAAGGGCACTCATCGTGATGGTTTCAAGATGGCCGCCACTGCGGTAAAACTCAGAGATCCCCACCAGGGCAGCGGCGAAGGCGCCGAACGCATGAGAGAGCGCAGTTCGTTGCGGCATCGCCGTCATCGGTACCCAGACACCCATTGCCAAACCAATCAGAGATCCAATTACGAGACCTGTAATGATCCAGGTGTAGCTGACGATCTCGTGATGCATCAAAGTGCCAATGATGGCCATCAGCATGCCAAACTCTGCCAGGTGCATGCCGCGTTTCGCCGTCTCGGGATGGCTCAGGCCCTTCAACCCGAGAATGAAAAGAATCGATGCCAGCAGATAACTGAATTCTATGAAGTAGGTTTGCACGATCTATTAATCCACAAGTTTTCTTAGCGGCTGAAGCCGCAACCAAAAGACATTTAGCGTGGCTGGAGCAGCATCTAGGGGTTAATGCTTCCTCAATTCAGCTTCACTCCGTCTGGAGTGAGATGTTTATAGGTGAACGGCAATCCCGGGCAACAGCGCCGTTCGAAGGAGCGGAAGTCAACTAGAATGACAACACTCAAGAACAATTCCGCTCCTTCGAACGGCGTCGGAGGGGTAGGAGGCGTCCGGGCTATAAACATTTCACCCCTCCGGGGTGCAACCTGACCCACTTATTGGCTGGAGCATGATACGACTGCAAAAACTTGCGCCAAAAAAACGAGAGAAATCGTCTTGTGATGCAGATTTCTTAGATTCAAAAACTATCGGAGCTAACCTCATTTCTTATGGTTTGAATCGGTGGAAACTGCGGATGCTATTTGGGCTGTCGGTTTTTCCTTCGGCAAATTCGCTGTCGGCTTTCGCTTGAACATCTTTAGCATGCGATCCGTAATCACAAAACCGCCAACGACATTGGTAGTCGAACATGCGACTGCAGTGAAGCCCAGAATTGTGCTGAGCGTGTTGTAGTGCGCTCCAGCCGTCACGATTGAGCCCACCAGAGAGATTCCGGAAATGGCGTTAGTAGCTGACATTAGCGGCGTGTGCAAGAGCGGCGGCACGCGCGAAATCACCTGATAACCGAGAAACGCCGCCAATGCGAAGACGTAAAGAGCAGTTATTAAGTTTTCTGTAGACATTTCGTCTTCCTCTTCAAAATACTAGCTGACCGGAGCGGCAAGCAGTGCCGCCATACGTTGATTTACAACCTGGCCCTGGTGCGTAACGCAAGACGGGCCAACAACATTGTCCTGCATGTCGATCTGCAATTCGCCGTCCTTGATCAAAAGTGAAAGAAACGCAGTCAGGTTTCGGGAATAGAGTTGGCTTGAGTGGACCGGCACGGTGGCCGCCAGATTCAGCGGCGCCATGATAGTTACTCCGTCCTTCTCGACATTCTTATCGGGCTCGGTTAGCGCGCAATTGCCCCCAGTTGAAGCAGCCAAGTCGATGATCACTGAACCACGCTTCATGCCGCGAACGGCCGTTTCAGTCAACAGCATTGGAGCGCGTTTGCCGGGAACCTGCGCGGCAGTAATCACCACGTCAGCTGTTCGCGCGTGCTCAGCGATCAAGTCGCGTCCTCGGTTCATTGCTTCTTCCGAGAGCTCGACAGCATAGCCCCCGGCATCCTCCGTCTTTATGCCCCCGAGATCTACCTTGAGAAATGTGGCGCCAAGAGAGAGCACTTGCTCACCAGCGGCGGCGCGGACGTCATAGGCCTCGACCACTGCGCCCAGCCGGCGGGCTGTGGCAATTGCTTGTAAACCTGCAACACCTGCTCCCAGGACGAGCACACGTGCCGGCGGAACAGTGCCGGCAGCAGTCATTAATAATGGGAACATCCGCGGAATCTCTGCAGCACCAAGCAGAACAGCTTTATAACCGACAACCGTGGCCATTGACGATAGCGCATCCATCGCCTGAGCGCGCGTAATCCGCGGTATCAGCTCCACCGCGAAGGAGGTCAGATTTCTATGCAAGGCTGGTTCAAGCGCGGCCGGTTCATCAAGGGGACGGAGAAAGCCTACTACCACGGCGCCGACTTTGAGATGCTCGAAATCTGACGCCGATGGTCTGTTGACGACGGCGAGAACGTCGGCAGCCTCAAGAAGCGCCGTTCGGTCGGAAGATACCTGGGCGCCGGCGTCCTTATAGTCCTGGTCCGTCCGCGCCGCCCCGAGGCCGGCGCCCGATTCGACTTGGAGCATCGCCTTCAAGGCAACGAGTTTGCGTACGGATTCCGGCATCAGAGCCACACGTGCCTCGCCTGGCTGCAGCTCACGCAACACAACTACGTTCATTGAGTTCTCCGTTTATGAGATTCCTCGAGGGATTTAGAGTTTGAGCTTGAGGCGTGCTGAGGCTTAGTGTTGACGCCATCGACGAGGAGTTTGGCCATAGACTTTCAGGACTAATTCATTCAGGGCAGGGCAACGACACTGCCCGTTGATGAACAGGAAAAGTATAGCATCACGGGCTCCAGCTTCCCAGAAGTTTGACCCGGCAGTAGTGCCTCCTTCTGCGGTTTCACTACCGACAAGTTCGCCATTGACCCTAAAACAGTGGTCCGACGCAACAATACGGAGTAGTGTGGCACGCTCGGAAACTTGCCTATCTTTCAACCGGCCCTCTATAATTTCTTAGTTTGTGTGCGGCGCATTGGTGTAGTTGGTTAACACGCTGCCCTCTCAAGGCAGAGATCACGGGTTCGAGTCCCGTATGCGCTGCCAGTTTTTCTTGACACAAGAACGCTGGCTCTTCCTCGCCCTTTCAATCCATCGCGACGTACTGCGCCAATCCGGCTCGCTGCGGTTAATACACTCGGACCCCTCAATTTTGGCGACCACGCTCTAACGCTTATCTGAGTGATACTAGCTAGATTTGTATCGTGCAAATTCTCGGCGTTCGTAGTATGCGCTAGTTTGGTGTCTTTTGATTCAACAGAGGATTTCCATCCCAGTCGCTTCTCCCGCCCGCTATTGAGAACTAATTGATAGAAATTTGATTGTGCGTAGATTGACAGGGGTCTGGTGTGGAATAAGATGCTGAACCACCGAGACGTTGGAGAAACTGGAGGCGGGCCCGCAGGAGGTCTTCCGAAGGGTTATCCCGCCAAACAGTGGAACGTGGACCAATACCTCAGACATGCGTTGCCAGCGAATCCCGGAATTAATAGTCAACCAATCATTCTGACAATTTGAATCCGGTCAACTTGGAACTTTGACCGATTCCCCCTCGCGCCGATTACTCACAACCTGCAGTACATCTGAGAATTCAGCTCTTAGATGTTGATGGCACCGTCTTTGCTGCAAGCGTACGTGGTTGCCGCCCTATTGGCCTCAACCGATAAGAGCACCCCCACAGCGATGTGGGTTCGCAAAGCCAGGAGTCTCGCTGCGGGTGAGATCGTCCGGCTGCCGAAATGAGGCACTAATGAAGCCAAAGAATTCCCTCAAACTAATACGCTTTACCTCTTTTATCTTACTTTTCTCCTTATGCCTGAGCGCGCTAGTCGCCGGTAGTGTCAGCGCCAACTCTGGCAAAACAACCGGAGCTGACGAGCCGTGGCGTGTCCCTGACAAGGTCGCTCCCGATCTGCGCGAGCGCGTTCGTGGCGGACAAACCGACGAGACCGTTAGCGTCATTCTACAGATTAACGGGGCGCCAAGTGGCCCTCTGAACGCGCTATTCCAACGCAGCGGTGTGAGAGTCAAAGGACATTTCGCCGAGCTCGATTCTTACTCGGTCGATCTGCCTATCAGTGTCGTTGACGAACTTGCGTCGTACGAAGAGGTAGAGTTCGTTTCAACCGACGCACCACTAGAAGTCTTTGGGCACCTTACAAACACGACCGGCGCTGAGGCGGTGCGGACCGTCGCAGGCAGCAGCACAAAGCTCGATGGAACGGGAATTGGTATCGTCATCCTCGACTCCGGCATATACCTCGAGCACAAAGCCTTCAAAAACCCCAAGGGGACGTCGCGCATCCTCTACAGCCAGGACTTCACCGGGGAGAATGAGAAAGGCGATCCTTACGGACACGGCACGCACGTCGCAGCTGCCGCCGCCGGCCTCGGCGATCCGTGGCAAGGTAAATATACCGGCATTGCGCCCAACGCCAACATCATCAACCTTAGGGTTTTGGACTCCCAGGGTAGAGGTACCACCTCGGGGCTATTGAGCGCGCTCAACTGGATTTACACCAATCGAACGAACACAAAGTACAACATCAAGGTCGTTAACATGAGCCTTGGCGCCCCAGCCATCTCGTCCTACAAGAACGACCCGATCTGTTTAGCGGTGCGTAAGCTGGTAAACGCCGGCATCGTCGTAGTCGCCTCGGCCGGCAACAATGGCAAAGATGCGGCAGGCAAGAAAGTCTACGGCCACATCCATTCGCCCGGCAATGACCCCTCGGTTATCACGGTTGGCGCCGCCAACGCTTTCGGAACGGACCCGCGTAGCGACGACAAGGTTGCCACTTACAGTTCACGTGGGCCCACGCGCAGCTACCAAACGGATGCGAGCGGGCTCAGGCACTACGACAATCTGATCAAGCCCGATTTGGTAGCGCCAGGTAATAAACTCATCTACGCGCAGTCATACCAGAATCTATTGGTCACTCAGCATCCCGAATTGCAGACGGGGCTGTATCCGACAGGCAACATGAACCAGATGTACCTCAACGGCACTTCTGCTTCGGCACCGATTGTGGCTGGAGCTGCTGCGCTCCTAAGGCAAGCCAACCCAAAGCTGACGCCGAACATGGTGAAAATGATCCTCATGTACACGGCTCAGCAACTGCCTAACTTCAACACCTTGGAACAGGGCGCCGGCTTATTGAACATTGAAGGCGCCGTGCGGCTTGCGAAACTGGTGCGCACCGACCTGACTTCGTCGACAGCGCTCGGCTCACCGCTTCTGACCACCGCGGCCCCGACGCCGCAGTCGACAGTTGCAGGCACCTCTTTCCCATGGGCGCAGGGGATCATCATGGACAAGACCTACGCCCGCGGCACGAACCTGATCACGAAGTACCAGAAGGTGTACGGCCTGGGAGTGTTGCTGGCTGATGGCACGCTTGAATCAAACGGTGTGCTCCTCAGTGATGGCGTGCTGTTGAGCGATGGTGTGCTGCTTGCCGATAGCATTATGACCAGCAACGGCGTCCTGCTCGGTGACGGTTGGCTCTTCATGAGTACGGGAGTCCTGCTAAGCGATGGTGTGTTGCTGAGTGACGGCGTATTGCTGAGCGACGGAGTGCTCCTAAGCGACGGTGTGCTATTGAGCGACGGAGTGCTTTTGGCTGACCTTACCACCATCGCGCAGACGGTGCTGGTCACGGGCGATAACACTAGCTGCATGCAGTAATCAGAAGGGAAGAGAACGTCATGGTAACAGCCACAGCAATGAGAATGACTTCCGTCCCACCGGGTCTACTGCTTCGCGGGACAGAACAACTCACGGTCAGCTCACTCGGCGAAGAGCACCGGGCGGAGGTAATGGAGTTCTTATCAGCGCGCCCCATCCACACAGTGATGATGGTCGGGTTGATCCGCGATAACGGGTTAGTCAGCGAGCACAACCGCGGCACTTTTTATGGCTGCCGAACAGAGGACGGAGAGTTGGAAGGAGTCGGCCTCATAGGTCATGCCACTCTCTTAGAGACTCGCACGGATCGGGCACTCGCGGCTCTCGCTCGTCAGGCGCAAGCATACACGCGCACGCACATGATTATGGGTGAGCAGGAGAGAATCTCTAAGTTCTGGAGCCATTACGCAGAAGACGGCCAGGAAATGCGCCTCGCCTGCCGCGAGCTGCTCTTCGAGCTGAAACCTCCGGTCGCAGTGCGTGAGGAGGTATTCGAGCTTCGCCGAGCGACAGCTCGTGACCTTGAGCTCATTATGCCAGCACAGGCGCAGATGGCGTTTGAGGAAAGCGGTGTAAACCCGTTGGAGGTTGATCCGGAAGGCTTTCGCCGACGTTGCCTGCGCCGCATCGAGCAGGGTCGCACATGGGTATTAATCGAAGACGGACGACTCTTGTTCAAGACGGAGATCGTCTCCGACACGCCGGACGTGAATTACCTTGAAGGGATTTACGTCGATCCTGACGAGCGTGGTAAGGGATACGGCCTGCAATGCCTTTCTCAATTGACACGGATGCTGTTACGTCACACGCGTTCGGTCTGCATCCTAGTCAACGAACGAAATACCGCGGCACACGCATTTTACCGCAAAGCTGGTTTTAAGTTTCGCTGCGTGTACGACACCATTTTTCTAGCCCAGAAGTAAAGGTTGGGGACTCCAATATTTGCTCGGTTGACTCACTCAGCGCTCCTGACGCCAACCTCATCTAAATGCAACAGCAGGTCGGCCGGATCGTTGTAGACTCGGTAGGCGCCCGCGCGTTCCAACTCCTCGCGACCATAACCGCCTGATAGAAGTCCCACGCCCAATGCCCGCGCGCGTTTTGCTGCCAGCAAGTCCCAAACGCTGTCGCCAACCACCACCGAGTCACTAATATCCACGCCCAGTCGCTCTGCCGCAGCCAGAAAAAGATCCGGATCTGGCTTGGCGTGTCGTACCTGGTCTCGGGTGATAACGGGTACGTCGGCGCTGATGCGCAATAAATGTAGTGACAGGCTCGCGCTTTCCAGACGTCCACTAGTAGCCACTGCCCACGGAACGCGCGCGTCGGTCAGGTAGGCCAATAGCTCAATGGCGCCAGGCAATGGCCGCACCTGTGAGACATACCGACTATAAGCTTCCGCGTGAATGCGTTGCAGGCGTTCAGCTTCTGCCGCCGTAACACTGTGTCCCGTTTCCCTGAGCAGTGCATTGACGAAGAGACCGCCGCTCATCCCAATCTGACGGTGAATCCGCCAGACTGCCAGCTTGATGCCGCCCGCTTCTAATGCCTCCCGCCAGGCCAGCACGTGCTGGTACACACTATCAATGAGAGTGCCATCCAAATCAAAAAGGAATGCCGGACCTGTGGCACTGTTTAGAGCACTCATCGAACTTAAATTAGAACGTGAGCCGCACGGCCAATTGAACATTGCGCGGACCACCGCCCCCTAAGAACGGATTGCCAATACCGACGTCGGGAGTGACCGTAATTGGCAAGAAGTCCTGGCCGCGTCCCGTAATGGGATCGATGCCGTTAAAGCTTGCATCGGCAGAGAACCCGGGAAGGAGAGGTGACGAAAAGTTTGGGTGATTGAAGATGTTGAAGATCTCGGCGCGCAGTTCGATCTTTACCCGCTCGGTAATAGGCGTGACCTTGAAGACGGAAAAATCAAAGTTGCGATAACCGGGACCAATCAAGGAGTTTCGTCCTAAGCTCCCGAAATGCTGAGTGCCGGGGAGGCAAGAGCCAGCATCGAGTGTGCAGGGAACCTTGAATGCCGATAGATTCAGGAATCGATCAGGACCACTCGTGCCCATGTAAGGATCGCCGACAAGATCGGGTCGTGGGAAAAACTCACCAGTGCCGTTGTAATCATCGAACAGAACTACGTGAAAAGGGTTGCCACTGCGCAGTGTGACGACACCATTGAATTGCCAGCCATCGCCCAGATGTGGATGCTCCTTGGCAAAGTTTGGTACTCGGTAACCGAAGCTCCATACAAAACGATGTCGGTTGTCGAAGTTTGAGCTCGCCTTCTCCAGATCGGTGCGATAGCTATTGTCGGGCTGAGTAGCATTAGCGACGTAATCCTGGCCGTCTGACGCGTTGTCAATCGCATGTGACCACGTGTAATTGATCATTGACGACCAGCCGCGTCGGTTGCGCAACGTGAAGCTGGCCTGCAGGGCGTTATAGTTGGAGTGTGCTGTGGTCTCCAGTTGATTGACGTAGAAGAACGTCCCACCAGAGGGAGCAAATGGTCCATTGTCAAAAGGCCGGGCCGTAGAAACGCTCGGATTTACAGGTTGGTTGATATCGCGGTAACGGAAGAGCTTAGTTCCATTGGAGCCTACGTACCCAATTTGAAGCACACCATTGCGGAAAAGCTCGTGCTGCAGATTCAGATTATAATTCTGGACATAGGGCGTCCGGAGGTGTGGGTCCACGGCAAAAACGTCGGAGTCTAGAAAGTCAGTGAAGATCTGGACGTCTTCTTCTATAACGGGAATTGTCGAAAACGAGAACAGTATCGGCGAAGGCCCGGCGGGATTGTATGCCGGCCCAGGATTGAAAGTATTGAATGGAAGTTGGCCGACAAAGAAGTCCTGCGAATAGGCGTCGTAGAAAAGGCCCCAGCCGGCCCGCAAAACTGTCTTGCCCCGACCCGAAAGGTCCCAGGCAATGCCAATGCGTGGCGAGAAGTTGTTCCAGTCGCTCTCGTAAAGCTGATTCAATCCACTACCGACCTGAACGAGACCTCTGGCCGGATCGAAATTGCTCAAGCGGTCTCGCTCCTCCCCAATTACTCCAAAATAGTCATAACGCACTCCAAGGTTGAACGTAATCTTTGGTCGCCACCGGAAAGTGTCCTGGACAAAAGCTCCGTGCGAGTTCTGAAAAGTGCCGCGGCGCGAATCACCACGGGCAGAGCGGCCGCCACTAAGCGTTCCGGAGAGAAAATCTGCGAGGGAAGCAAAATCCAAGCGGCCGCGATAACCCGCGTCAAAGAACGCGTTCACAAAGGTTCGCCGATACTCATAACCAAGTTTCAGATCGTGCCGATTAAGTTTCCATGAGAAGTTATCGATGGCTTGCCAGTTCGTATCAACACGCGCCCGCGGCACTGAGAGTGTGGCGCCAATTGACGCAATGGACCCGATAGGATCATTTCGGATGCGAATAAAAGGCAGCCCAAAATCCTGCGGGCCCGCGATACCGGTGTTCAGCCCGATACTTCTGGGGTCAAAGTCGCTGTCCTCGGGGAAAAAACCTTCGTCGAATCGGTTATAACCAAAGCGGACCTCATTCACTTTTGTGTTTGAGAGGACTCTCAAAAATGAGATCGAGACGAGCTGTACTTTGGTGGGCGTAACGGTGTTGTATCCTGGCAAAACGTTGCCGGCGAGGATCGCCAGGGGAAAAGATTGGTCACTGCTACCGTAGAAGTACCGGCCAGTGATCTGATTTCTAGAGTTAAAAGAATGATCGATCTTGGCAATGAGGCTGTCCACATCGTTCAACGCGCGTGTCGTCACGAAGAGGTTCGGGTCGCCGCTGTCATCAAACAGGGCCAGAGGTCGATTGGGTAAGGGCCAGGGGTTGCGCGCGAGCAGGCGAGTGATTACTGGATTCGTGGGACCACCCAGTTCCGCAATCTCGCGCGGATCGGGGACCCGGGCGGTGGAGTTGAGACCGACACGCTCGCGTTGGCCTTCATAGGCGAAGAAGAAGAAGGTACGGTTTCGAACGATAGGACCACCAATGGATCCGCCAAATTGATTATTACGAAAGGCTGTTTGCGGGTCGGGCTTAGGATTAAAGAAGTTTCGCGCATCGAGGGCGTTGTTGCGAAAGAATTCAAATAGTGAACCATGGATTGAGTTGGTGCCAGACTTGGTAACGATGTTTACCACTGCACCCGAATTTCGTCCATATTCTGCTTCGAAGTTAGACAGTATTGCGGCCTCGGAAATTGCTTCGAGCGGCAAGATGGTCGCTGGTGTGCCAAAAACGCCTGCTTCATTAATCGCCGGGAGATTCCTGTAACCATCATTCATGTCTGTGCCGTCGAGCAGGTAGTTATTGGCTCGTCCGCGATTGCCATTGGCGCTGAACAAGCCAAAAGAACCAGGTGAATCGGTAGCGCCTGAGGGATCTCCCGTCGCTCCGGGAACCAGGACTAGAAACTTAGTAAAGTCGCGCCCGTTGATCGGAAGCTCAGCGACCTCGCTACCGGTAATTGTTCCCCCGAGTGTGTTGGTGGTCGTCTCAGCTTGAGTTGACGGTGCGATTACTACCATTTCCTGGGAACCCGCCACCGGCAGGGTGACATCTACACGCTTCTCAC
>Ga0209341_10000376_pt1 | contig 46167 bp, 42 predicted proteins | sample RifCSP13_2_FD_184020 | JGI IMG/M metagenome (GOLD analysis project Ga0209341, IMG submission 184020) | Soil microbial communities from Rifle, Colorado - Rifle CSP2_sed 13_2 (SPAdes) (version 2) | ecosystem: Environmental > Terrestrial > Deep subsurface > Rock core/Sediment | place: Rifle...
GACAAAGGCGAATTAACTCCGACGCTAAAAGTAAAGCGACGCGTAATTGATGAGAAGTTTGCCAACGAAATAGAAGAGCTCTATGCGTAAGGGCGGGCAAAGGGCGAAGGGCAAAGGGCAAAGGGCCAAGAGCAAAGAGCAAAGAGCAAAGGGCGAAGAGCAAAGAGCAAAGGGCGAAGAGCAAAGAGCAAAGGGCGAAGAGCAAAGAGCAAGGGACACTCAACTCCTTGGAGTGCGGGGACTTGTCACCGCTATCCAACGCAGTAGACTCCCTCTAAACAGGCGGTGACAAGTCCCCGCACTCCAAGGCTCCTGGCGCTTTGCGCTTCCCACTTTGCGTTAGCCCTAATCTGGCACGCGTCTCTTATCCACACATCTTGCCAAAGATTCTCTTAATTGGAGTGGCCGGGCTGTTGGGTACTTTGGCCCGCTATGCCCTCTCCGGGTATGTGGCCCGACGTTTTGGAGAAACCTTCCCAACCGGAACTCTTGTCGTCAATCTCGTCGGCTGCTTCCTGGCGGGCCTCATCTTCTATTTAATGCAAGAGCGATTTCTGATAAATCAAACGGTTCGCACTGCCGTCATGATTGGGCTCCTCGGCGGATTCACAACATTCTCTTCTTTTGGTCTGCAAACTTTCACGCTCTTGCGCGACGGTGAAATCGGGCTGGCAACGCTTAACGTTCTGGCCTCAAACGCCGCTGGACTACTTACCGTGTGGGCTGGCTACACATTAGGCAGATTATTGTGATCGGAATGAAAGTTCCTGAAGATGGATACCTTTTAAGAATCTTCGTGGGCGAGAGCGATCGTTATGGTCATCATCCGCTCTATGAAGCAATTGTTTTGAAAGCTCGCGCAGACGGTCTTGCCGGAGCGACGGTGCTGAGAGGCGTAATGGGCTTTGGCAAGAACAGTATTCTCCACACTGCAAAAATCCTCCGACTCTCCGAAGACCTCCCCATGGTTGTTGAGATTGTTGATAGTCTGGAAAAAATCGAAATGTTCCTACCCCACCTTGATGAGATGATTCAAGACGGTCTAGTGACGCTCGAAAGGGTGCGCGTCATCCACTACAAAGCGTGACGGACTTCCCTTGGATGGCGGCTACTTGTCCTATATATAGGATTCGCACCGCGGAGAGCGGTGACAAATTCCGGCACTTCAGATCTGTTTCACGTCCTAAGCAGAACCGCCACAAATCCAGTTCAGAAGAATTTAATGTGTAGTTAAGACCAATGTTACGCGGAATTAGTAGATTATTCCGTGTATCTAGCCTGAAGAGGCTTGGCGGCTCTCGACAGCACCCCTCGGAATAGCTCAACAGGCCTCTTCGCTCTTTAGCAATAACTTCCACACCAACTCCCCAAGCCGGAGCTGGAAGAAAGGATCATCCAATGCATTACCTCATGACTCGCGCCCTTCTCCTCTCGACGCTCTTAGTTGTGGCACCGCTACCCTCGTTTTGCCAAACTCCGGAGGCACCCAAGAAAATTGCGACCAATCTCCCAGTGCCGACAAAAGAACCAAAAGGCGCTACTAGCGATGAGATGGAGGACGTGCACCGTCAACTGCGTGAGCAGCGTGAAGAACTGGAACGGTTGCGAACAATCCTAACCGAGCAATCGAAGATAATTACCGAGCTGCGTGCCGCTGATAGCCGCACCAACCAGAATGCGTTGGGTGTATCCAAAGCTCCGGCTATGACTTCAGACGATTCCAAGCAGATTAACGTCGCCGAGCGATTAGGCGGAGTTGAAGCGCAAGTAAAGAAGACGAGTGAAACACTCTCTAAGCAACTTGGTTCTATTACCTTTAGTGGCGACATTCGGCTGCGCATGGAGACGTTCTTCGGATTGTCGAATTCACTACCAACTGGATCTAATCCTGCCGCCCTGGGCAATGAGTTAAGTCCTCGTTATCGCGGCCGCATTCGTGCCCGTCTGGGCATGCGGGGACAGATTGGTAAGGAATTTGACTGGGGGCTGCGTGTTGCTACAGGAAGCCTCGCTGATAACATCTCTACCAATCAAACGCTTACGGATTTATTCAATCGCAAACCTTTCGCGCTCGATCAGGCCTACATCACTTACAAGCCAAAACAGGTTCCCGGGCTGCGTTTGCAGGGAGGGAAGTTTGAGGCGCCGTGGACATCCACCGAGATGCTATTCGACAGCGATCTCCAATTTGAGGGGATCAACGAAATGTATTCACGCAATTTCAAGGGCTCAACTCTGAAGAACCTTACTTTCGTGGCCTGGCAATTGCCATTGCTCGAGCGGAACTCCGGTTTCGTTCGCAACTCCAACGGGACCGTCAATGTTGAACAATCTCGTCGCGCCGGACGTGACCTGGGACTCTTTGGTGCGCAGCTCAGCGCTCGGTTTGAACCGAGTGCCAAGGTGGCATTCGGAATTTCAGTTGCCGACCACTACTTTTCAGGTACGCAGTTCATCACACCTGTGCAAATCTTCGGCAGCCAGCTACAAGTCCCCGTAAGCTTCACAATCCCGGCTAATGGCACAACGCCAGCGCAAACTGTTACCACAACCGTTTCAATACCACGTGATCTACTCACTGCAGGCAACGGCAATCTGGGGCTGACAAACGCCAGTGTTAATGCCACAAACCGCGACGGGCGCCTTTCCTCTGGTTACAACCTCGTCGATGTGCTTGGGCGGCTGGAGCTCAAACACAATAATCGCTTTCCGGTTTTGTTCCTGTTTGATTTCGTGCACAACACGCTGACGCGTGACGTAGTAACGGCCGGTCCCGGAGGAACCAATCTGATTATCCCCAATAAGGAGAGCAATGGATACTGGGCTGAAGTCCAGGTCGGGAAGACGAAGGAGCAGGGTGACATGCTCTTTGGCTACACGCTTATGCGCATCGAAAAAGATGCAGTGCTGACTCCATTCAATTTCTCCGATATTACGCAGCAGTCGGATTCACGCGCTCATCGCATGGTCTTTTCATACGCCGCTGATCCCCGGGTGATCTTCACGGTAACAGGCATTGTTACCCAACGACCACATGGTGTGCTGGGTGTCTTCGGCACAACACCGCCCGACTCTCTCAACCGGCCCACCACGCGATTCCAGTTTGATACCATGTTCAAATTCTAGCTCGCGTTGTTAGCCTAATTATCCGCCCTTCAACATGGGGATTGCGCGAGCGCAGTCCTCTCTTGAAGGGCGGAGCAGCTTTTCACAGTTGCAAGTTGGGAAGGGGGCAAGGCAGGCTTCTGGATAGGAAGGCAGCTTGTTTCAGTCTGCCGCCGCCCCCGCTACTTTCCCAGCCAGTCATCATTGAATTAATAACTGAAGCAGCAAATCCAAAAAGCTTTGGAAGCAAGTTAGATGAGCATTATCACATGTGAGATCAATTTGAGTGGTTAATTCAATGTTGACTAGCTTTGAATATTAAGCGGGGGCGGCGGCAGACTGACAGTCGCCTCTTTCCTGAACAGAAGCCTGCCTTGCCCTCTTCCCTACTTGCGATTGTTTAAGAAAAGAGAGCAACGCTTCGGCAGCAGCGGGACTCTTGATGGTTGCATTCAGTAGTGAATCAGGATCCTCGCTGTTAGACTTAAGGAAGTTTTAATCCTGAGATAACTTGGATTTAGCACGTCGCCTTTAGAGTGGAAGCAGGTACTCGTTGCTAGCTGCTCGCGCAAGCGACACAGTGGTCTTTGTGGATCAAATCTACGATCGTCCTTCACTAACTAATCCGGGCGGGGGGTGGGAAGGAAGATCCAGAGAGATAGCTGCTCGTGGCGTGTATTCCTACCATCACACCTGACACATCGAGTAGACCCTCGTTGCTAGATGTGTTGGCGGCAAAACAAATGACCCCGTGCTCTGGCCCTGGCGGTTTGCCGACCCGCTAGGGCTTTTTCCTGCAATGTAGAACAGAGAAGCTACTTTTTTGAGGATCTATCAGATACCGGTGAAACATCGCCGCCCATGGATCTTCGAGGACTGGCGCTTTTGTAGCGAATGACTTCGGATTGGGCATACATCCGAAATACGCTCTACCCGCGGAGTGCCAACAGAAGTTCGATAATTATTAGAGCTGTGATTGTGAGTTCCAGGGTCTGACTCTGTGCCGTTCTCACACGGTCAGTCAATAGTTGGTAGAACTCGTCGATTATCTGAAGCTTGTGAGAAACGATCCTTTCCCATTCAGGTAGATGGACCCTGCTGGCAGCAGCCAAGTGAATCCGCGACAAGTAAAGATCACCGACCAATTTTAGAGAGTTGCCCACCCGCTCGTCCAAAAGAGTCGACTCTATGCGCAGCTCTGTCAATTCCTGAATCGCGCTTCTGTATGGCGTGCGCAACGGGATTGGCCATTCGGCTCGCTTCTGAACCAGGCTGGCATACTCAGCAATGCGCTGATCCAACTGCTCGTCGATGTAGCGGGCCTCGAGCAACTCAACATTAAGCAACTCCAACACGCCCGCTGTATCCTCGTAATCCGCATCGCAGATGATTGCGGCGTTCCAATCAACGATCGCGAGATCACTCTCTGAGTAGCAGATCCTCTGACTTAACGACTCTTCCCTCTGCTGCTGACTTAGGGGCAAGGTCTCAAAAGTCAGCATTTGGGCGAGAGTCGATCCGTATCGAGTTAGCAACTCCTCCGCGAGCAATTCTGGATCGAGCTTCTCTAAAATGAATAAGTAATAATCTTCGACTAGTCTCGAAAGTTCCGGTCGAATGACGGCAGTACTGATTCTGTCCATCAGGTTAAGAACGTGTTCTCGCGCTACAATCTCCAGATTCCGATGGTAAAGTTGATGGCCTAATCCTGGAAGGTCTTCCAGCCGCACGATCTCACCTTCTCTTACCAGTGGCCAGCGATAGGCGATGCTCACTGCGCCAAAGTCAAAAACAGTTGCTTGGACGCCGCAGAACTCTCCCGATAACTCTTGACTGGCTTCTAAAGTCAGGGTCAGAGGTGGCCTACTGTATTGCAGATACCTGGGCGTTTGTCTCTTTCGCGATAATGGCTGCACCGGTGTGGCAGGAAACAACTCTGCAAGTCGGTCCAATGAAACCTCATATCCGATGTCAAATGCGAACAGGGCTAGCATCTGCCCTCGCATGATTTGTGTCATCTTGCACCTCAATTATTCTCGTTGGTCCATTAGGCATCAGCAGATGCTAACGACAATGTGAATTCAACTGATCTCAGAGGATACTAGATCTTGGCGTCGTTCAGATTGCATTCAGGCTGTGTTCAGTCAGCGTTGCACGAACTGAGGTCAACTAAATTTCCTTCGACAACCAGTTAACATTTTGGTAACATGCACATCAAAGCCTCCGCCGCCTTATTACTAAAACATAGCCTGAAGCGACGCGCATTAAGTTTTCGCCGGTTCCAATTTCGAGGTGAAACCACGTGCGACCCAGACAATCAAGGACCATGTCGGTTCGAATCAGCAAGGCAGGCTGGTTCGTTGCCCTCCTTCTGATAGTTGGTCCCTCACAGGTCTCAGCTGAAAGCTCTTGGAGCAATATCATCTGTCGCGACGATCTTCCTTCAGCACGCCGGGATGATCTGACAAGCAAGCTGCGCAACATAACTGGGTGGCCTGATCTTAGGTTTGATGAGGACGGTTTTTTGCGCGTTGGGGCCAGGGATGCTGCCGGTGGTTCTAAAAGCGCGCGAGCTCTCGTGTGGACTGCGCTTTATGGGCCCAATGTAGTGATTCTAGAGGATGCCAGTAAGCGCTCTGACGTAGTTTTTTCCCAGGTTGCCCTGGGGGAATGGAAGAGTGACAGTGACTTCAAGCCCCCAGTTTATGTAGTGCTGATCGATTGATCCGATCAGTAAGAAAAAAAAGCGCTACTGGTTAATCTGGGACGCCAGTCTTGTGGGGGGCCTCAACGATCGACCGCAGATAGCATCGTTACGCTAACCTGGCCTTCACTCGCCGGTGGCAAAATTTAGGAATCAGCTTTGGTTGGAACGACTCTGGGCGTCGTCGGTAGTGCTTGATTCGTCTTTAGTAAGTCGCTCGTCAATGGTCAACTGCTGAAGTGTCAAGTGTATAGCTAAAACGACTTCCTTCATTTTCTGCAATTCTCGCGGACAACCCTTGCTTGCCGCCAGGATGGCCGTCGCTATTTCGCTGCTCAGTTCACTTGAAATTGACATGGGGGTCACCTGCTCTATTGAAACCACTAAAGTGGCCGTTCTTCCTGAAACATCCTACCTATCACCCGTTAAATTCGGTTCAATCCGCAGATTTCAACCTCTCTAGCTGTTTCGGAATGCTTTAACAAACAATTAAGGAGCAATTCACAGCTCTTTAATCTCACCGGACTAATCTGCGTGCATGAAATTTCTGGCACACATCGGTAATGTCCCTGCTATTGACACCTCTCACGCGCTCAGGAATGTCGTAAAGACGGCACAAGACTCAATTCATTACTCAGGAGAACTCGTATGTATAGGAATACCCCCAATCGCTGTTGCGCCCGCTCACTGAGGCCCGTATTCATATTGCTCTGTGATAATCATCGACTAGTGGGCGTTCTTGCGCTGATCCTCTTCTTGGGAATCAGCTTTACTTTGCCTGAAACGGCTCTGGGCCAGTCAGGCGTGACCGGCACTCTGACAGGCGTCGTCCAGGACCAAAACGGTGCGAGTCTGCCTGGAGTTACCGTCACAGTAAAAAACCTCGAAACAGGAGCCGTGCGCACAGTAGCTACGAATGGAGAAGGGAGCTGGACGATTGCGGCGCTCGCAGTTGGAACTTATGAGGTTGCTTTCGAGATCACCGGTTTCAGGCGATTGGTTAGGAAAAGAGTGCAAGTAGAGGCTAGCGTCCCTCGTACACTTGAGGACAAGCTCGAACTGGGTGACGTCGACGCGGTGGTAAACATTGTGGAGGGTGCTTCTCTTGTCACTCCGGAGACCGCAACAACCTTTCGTCAGCTCTCGGCTGATGATCTGGTTACGGTTCCAACATCCACGCGCAGTTTTACGCAACTGCTCTCAACTGAAGCGGGCGTCAATACCGAACTATCGCCGGTACTAACCAACAGCAACGGCAACCAGTCGCCCTCGGTGAACGGGACGCGCACGACAAGCACGAGTCTCTTTTTCAATGGTATTGATGCCACCAATATCACTACCAATGAAGGCTCATTGAACGACAACATCGCGCCCGCACCCGAGACCTTGCAAGAGGTTAAATTGCAGACAAGTCTTTACGACGCCTCCACGGGACGCTCGGGGGGAGGTAACTTCCAACTCGTCACAACTCCCGTGGTCTCCAATTCAATGCGGCTTATACCTGGTCGAAGTCGATGGACACCAGCTCCACGGATCCCGGCAGCACTGCTGGTTCCGGAAAGCCGGATGTCCCCAATACCGGCTTTGTAGTGCAGGGTGGCCTGCGTAATCTCGAAGCCAACCATGCGGTCTCCGATTTTGATCGCACGCATCGCTTTAGTCTCAACTTTGTTTATGAGATACCTAGTTTCGGGTCTGCCAGCAAGTTCTTGAGTGGTTGGCAGATTTCCGGTTTCTTCCAGGCTCAGACCGGTACGCCTTACAGTATCTTCTCACCTGAGCCGGAGATTGGCAGCGCAACCCAATACGCAGATCTGACGCGCGGGTCAGGCGGTCTATACAGGCTGGGCTTTGGGAGACCTGGACTCTGCGGCAGTCTCGCTGAGCTGCGCCAGCAGGGTTCTGATATTACTGAGGACTCGTTCAATTCTGCAGTCCTTTGCTCGCCACTTGGTCAAAACGGCAGCCTGGGTCGGAACATTCTACGTGCGCCATCTCAGTCTCGGTTCGATCTGGGTATTGTAAAGAGCACAAAACTGACAGAGAAAGTCTCCGTCGAGTTTGGTTGGGACATCTTTAACGTGTTTAATCGAACTAACTTTGCGGCACCTGACTTCGAGTTAGGCAGCCCGGACTTTGGCCGGATTACTACTACTGTGGGTGGCCCACGTGTCATGCAGTTCAAGGCGAGATTAAAGTTTTGATGACTGCGGGATCGCTCTGTTGCGCTGCGGAGCGATCCCGCTTCCAGCTACGCTTGATTTTGCTCATTATTTAATTCCAGGTTCAAAGGTCCATATGGCAGGAACAGAGATGTCGCTTTCGGCGCGGGGAAATCGAGATCAATCGGCGGATGAAGTCTATGATGATGGTCATCTCCGAGTTGAGCACCAGAACTACTAGGGTGCCTGTGGCCAATCGTGCATAATTTGGGCGCCTCCCTCGCTTTTTGTTCCTTTCTTGATCTATAACAGCCGTGCCCGATAAAGAACGCGGAGGTTGAGATGAAGGCTCGAACGATTGTGATTGGGGACATTCATGGTTGTTATGATGAACTCACGGCGCTGCTCAATAAAGTTGACTTTGGGAAAGAGGACCGAGTTGTCTGCGTAGGAGATCTCATTACTAAGGGTCCAAAGAGTCGCGAAGTTCTTGAGCTATTCATGACCGATGCACGTTTCAGTACCGTGATCGGCAATCATGATTTAGCTTTGCGTCGTCGCTGGAATGGTGAGGACGTTGAGTTGAATTCTTCTCAAAAAGAGGCTCATAAAGAGCTCAAAGGGGAAAAAGACGCCTACACTAGCTTTCTGAACAGGCTGCCGTTCGTAATTGATCTTGAGACTCATCTCGTAGTGCATGCAGGTTTGCGCCCGAATGTTGAGCTGTACTCTCAGACTACAGGCGATTTGACTCGACTTCGCACCTTAGGACCAGATCGTGAGAGCGATGAAGGAACGCCCTGGTATCACGTTTATTATGGGGAGAAGATCGTACTATTCGGACATTGGCCGGCGCCTGAGCCACGCCGCGGCAAAAAGGCTATTGGTCTCGATACAGGCTGTGTTTATGGTTTCAACTTAACAGCATACATTATTGAGACGGACGAGTTCGTTAGCGTGCCGGCGCAACGCGCTTACGCCGAATCCTGAAACCTGCGAACTATACTCTTCTGATAGAGGTGCAAACAATCGCTTAGTAGATGTTCCAGATAAATATCCACTGATCCAGTCTTATCCTCAGGCCACCCGGATTTAACTTCGCGTTAACATCGACTTAACATTCTGCTAATAGAATTTCGATTAAGGGGTTGAGTCCCCGATGGTACCAACGGGCATCCAAGCATGTGCATTTCAAATGAGCTTTGCAGCGACATCGCCGTGGCGCTGTTAGTCACTAAGGATGGATCGGATCTGGAGTTGACGCAGCTGAAAGAGATTGTGCTCGAGGTTCACACCGCTCTGCAGCAAATGACTGAAGTCGAACGAGCCGTTGGCGGTCGCTTAAGAAGGCTGAGTGAGAATGAGGATTAGCCAATATAGTGAACTTCGAAGGCTGGAAACACACCTCTTGCAACTAACCTCTAACTCGAACGTTCTGTGAGTGCTTGGGTTTTAGAATCCACTCCAAAGTTCCACCTTGATCGCCTGTACCGGCCCAGTTGGATGCGCTGAGAACCACCTTCGATATCGTACCCGTTGGCATACTCTCGGTGGTTCCGGTTAATAAATCCAGAAACTCTTCCAGTCCTGGATTGTGACCTACGAGAAGAACTGACTTCTTGCTCTTCTCAATCTGCCTGACTACATCTAAGAGTCGATTGGGACCGGCCTCATAAATTCGTTCATCGAAGCGTAACTCAGTGCTAAGCTTAGCGCTCTCTATTACAATCTCCGCGGTTTGTCGCGCTCTTACTGCGGACGAGCTCAACACAAGGTCGGGAATTATCTTCTCTTTTTTTAGAAAGCCACCTACGATCTCGCAGGCTTTTCGGCCGCGCCGGTTCAAAGGGCGCTCAATGTCCAGCAGGTTCTCATCCTTCCAACTCGACTTGGCGTGGCGCAAGAGGTACAAGGTCTTCATGTCTTCGGTAATGTCGCAGTTTACAGTTCTGTAACATAACTCTCTTAGGTTTTGTGCATGATCTCCTACGGAAATCACTGTTTTCCCGGCAAATTATTCGTCGTCGAGGGTACCGACGGAAGCGGGAAGTCGACGCAGTTGACATTACTCTATCAGTGGCTGAAAGCGGAAGGCTACCCGGTGTTCTTCTCTGAATGGAACTCTTCGCCACTTGTCAAAGATACGACCAAACGCGCCAAGAAGCGACATCTCTTTACGCCTGCCACTTTCTCGCTGCTTCATGCTACCGACTTCGCTGATCGTATGGAGCGAAACATCGTTCCTCCTTTGAAGGCCGGAGCCATCGTCCTTGCAGATCGTTACATTTATACGGCATTCGCGCGAGACGTAGCGCGGGGTTGTGATCGCGAGTGGGTCCGTAAAGTCTACTCTTTCGCAGTGCAACCCACCTTGGCTTTTTTCTTTAAGGCACCCCTTCAAGTAGCTGTCAATCGGATAATATCTGCCAGGCCCAACCTGAAATATTACGAAGCAGGACTGGACATGGGGTGGTCCGATGATCCTGAGGAAAGCTTTAAGACCTTTCAGGGGCTACTGGGAATCCGGAATGGACCTTCACTTCGGAAACGATTTCTACGACAGTTTCATCGCCTACCAGACACGGATGCTGGAAGTGTTTGATCGCATGTCTTCAGAGTATGGTTTTCATGTGCTGAACGCCTCACGTTCGGTAGGTAACGTTGCCGCCGATCTGCGACGAGCAGTGTCTAAGCTACTCGATGAATCCGCCGCAGGGGAACTCGAACCTGCTTCGATGGCTACACAGAGGAAAATCTCCGCGTTGCCCGAAGTTAAAAGTAGTGTTCAATGATAGCAAGCCTGAGAGGATAGCAGTCCGCTGAAAATCGCATCGATAGATATTGTTTCAAATTCGATCAAGCTGGCGGTAGTTGATGCGGCGGCGAGCGATTCCTTCGCGGTTCTGTGTCGCGATAAGGAAGTTGTTCGCCTCGCACACAACACGCTAAAGAAGGGCCACTTGGCTCGCGAGGCAATTGAACGGGCCACATCCTGTATCAAACGTTTCAAAAGTGTAGCGGAAGCGCGAGGCGTCGAGAGGATTATCGCCGTTGCCACTGCCTCGATTCGTGAGGCCAAAAATTCGGCGCGGTTCATTGAGGAAATCGAGCAGAAGATAGGGATCCACGTCGAAGTACTGTCCGGAATCGAGGAGGCTCGACTTATTGGATTAGCAGCCTCGCGCGGTTGTGCCCGAGGTCGCACAACCACGATTAATATCGACATCGGAGGCGGATCCACCGAGCTTTCTCTTTTTCGCGACGGACTTCCACTTTCACTCTTCTCCGTAAGACTGGGGGCAGTCAGGCTGACTGAACAATATCTCGCCTCAAACCCGCCGAAATCAACGGAGATAAACAACCTTAGAACGGAGGTTCGCGCTGCCTTCGATCGGCCGGCACGTCAGTTGCGGGGCACAAAGTGGCTAAAGGCCACAGGCACATCCGGAACCATCCTGGCGATTGGCCGGGTTCTTCGCGCCCGTTATAACAGCGTTCCAAAGAAAGACCAGGAGGCTCAGCCAACCGAGGCGGATATTCCAGTGGACCAACTTTCAATGCTCAATATGGAACTGGCAAAAATGCGCCTCGCCGAAAGACGAAATGTTTCTGGGTTGAGTCCCCAACGCTCGGAGATCATTTTAGCCGGCGGTCAAATACTCGAAGGCGCAATGCGCGCACTTGGAATCAACGCGCTACGAACATGTGATTGGGCTTTGCGCGAAGGTGTGATTATTGATCATCTGCGAGAATGGGAGGATGAATCCCGGCCACCGCTTGCAGATTTCGCCGATCAAAAGCTTCGCGGCGTAGATGCTGTGGGCCGGCGTTTTGGATATGAAGTTGGCCACGCCCACCAGGTTGCCAGATTGGCTGAAATGATCTTTGACTCTCTCGCCGCTAGTGAAGCTCTTACACGACATCATAGGACGCTCATGCTTGCGGGGGCATTGTTACATGACATCGGCTATCACATTGCGAACGATTCCCACCATAAGCATTCTCTGTACTTGATTAAGAACTCGGAATTGACCGGGTTCTCTGAATCCGAGCGCGCGGTTATTGCTAATATTGCGCGGTATCATCACGGGTCACTACCGAAGAATCGCCATCCTGAATTTTCCTCTTTAAATGCCGCTGACCGGGAAACAGTGTGCCGGCTGGGTGGAATTGTCCGGCTCGCAGATGCATTAGACAGAAGTCATGACAGTAGGGTGTATGACCTGGACTGCTCCGTTAATGGCGTTGTGAATCTTCAACTGCATAGTAAGCTCGATTGCGAGAATGAGTTGCTTGAGGCAGAGCGAAAGAAGGATCTTCTGGAACAAGCGTTTCAACGAAGCCTAGTTGTCAGCCTCAAACGAGCCAAGCCCAAACAGGCTTGAAATCATTCAATGGCGAAGGCTAACATATCGCAGGGATTAATTGCGAAGGTGCCGCAGTCGACGCAATCGGCCCTATCCTTATCGGCCGATTCGAAGAGATGTGCGCGCTTCGAGTTCGTGCGTTGGACTGGAATGATCCTGAAGGTGTCACCTGTCGAAGCGGCTGCGATGGTCGAGCGAATCGTTCGAGCGAGGGAAATCATTCGTAAGCAAGCCCGAAAGGATTTGCAGCAGTCATTGCGTAAGGACCGTATGACGCAACTTCAAAGGAATTTCGTAACAGGCGTCGATACTGCTGCAGTAAATTCAAAACCACGGAAACGGCGGTCAAAAAATGTGCGAGCCGCAAGAGAGCTTACTTATCGAGAGGTTGCCCGTCGCATAATCATCGATCGGCTGAAGGAACTCGAAGGCCTTAGCGAGGGGCTGTATCAACCTCTCCGCCTCAAGCCACTCCATAGCATGCGCATAGCCGCCAAACGGCTCCGTTACGCGCTTGAACTTTTTGAGCCGTGTTGGGGTTCGGAGATTTCGATCCTCGTTAAAGAGATTGCCGCTCTGCAGTCATCCTTGGGAGAACTTCATGATTCCGATATCTGGATCGAGACTTTCGGAGAACATTTGAATGGTGTAAAGAGGCAACGGAAGAATCTAGCCGCAGCAGCTCTTTGGCTTCTCAGTCATTTTGTCAGATTACATTCGAAGCACTTGCGCAAGACGCTTGGCAAGTGGAGTGATTGGGAGACAAAGGAGTTTGGGTTACGCCTGAGACTATGTCTCCAGCAGGAATCACGTGGAATGATCAGGGGATGAGTAACAAGAAGCGAGTCTTGATTCTATGTACCGGTAACTCGGCCCGCAGTCAGATGGCTGAGGGGTTACTGCGTCACGATGCTGGCGAGCATTATGAAGTTGCAAGTGCGGGAGTTGCGCCGAGTCAAGTCCGGCCGGAAGCGATCGCCGCCATGCGGGAGATCGGCATAGACATTTCATCCCATCGCTCAAAGTCAATAGATGAATTCCGTGGCCAGGAATTCGATTACGTTATTACGGTTTGCGACAACGCCAGGGAGCAATGTCCGGTGTTTCCTGGCCAGACCAAGCGAATACATTGGAGCCTTGAAGACCCTGCGGCTGCATCAGGCGACGCGCAAATACGACTGGCGGTCTTTCGGCGAGTACGGGATCAGATTCGAGAACACCTCCAAAGCCTCGCGAACGTTCAACAATAAACGATGACCCTGGGAGCGCACCTGGGAGCGCAGGCATCCTTGCCTGCCTTTGGTGCCTGTTTGGGTAACCTTCGGCAGGCAGGGATGCCTGCGCTCCCGGGTCCCCCACTTGTTAACAGAGATTTCAGGCCCAGTTTAGGCCGATGTAACACGCACCAAATAGAGTGAAGCTCGTAAAATTTGACAGAAATCTCTATTTGAGTGAGGAGAAACCCCTTATGTTTCGCATCGCTAAAACTCCCCAAACGTTGGCGTTGTTACTGATTTCTACTGTGTCTCTGGCAGGTCTGGCCTGCAGCGGCGGCGCCAACGGAAACGGGCTGGCCACTTCCACTGTTAGTCTGCAGGGGGCGGGCGCAACATTCCCTAATCCGCTTTACCAGAAGTGGCTCAGCGAATACGGAAAAAACCATCCCAACACCCGCATTGATTATCAGTCTATCGGCTCCGGTGGTGGCATCAAGCAAATTCAAGCACAAACGGTCGACTTTGGAGCGTCTGACTCACCAATGAAAGACGCCGACCTCGCAGCAGCTCCAGGCGAGCTGCTCCACGTCCCCACCGTCTTGGGTGCTGTGGTGATCACCTACAACCTGCCTGGATCGGCTCAACCACTTCGGTTCTCACCGCAGGTGATTGCCGACATTTTTCTGGGCAAGATTAAGAAATGGAACGACCCGGCAATCAAGGCCGACAATCCGCAAGCTTCACTTCCAGCCGCTGACGTGACGGTTGTTCATCGTTCCGATGGTAGCGGTACCTCAGCGGTGTTTACCGACTATCTTTCTAAGGTTAGTTCCGAGTGGAAAGAGAAAGTTGGTTCGGGCACATCGCCCAGCTGGCCGGTCGGAATTGGTGGTAAAGGCAACGAAGGCGTCACCGGTCAGGTAAAGCAGACTCCGAACACTATCGGTTACGTCGAGCTGGCTTATGCTGTACAGAACAAGCTGCCCGTGGCTTTGATAAAGAATGCAAGCGGCAATTTTGTCGAACCCTCGATTGATGCCGTCACGGCAGCAGCCGCAGGTTCGGCAGCTAATACGCCAGAGGACTTGCGCGTCTCTATCACCAATGCTAGCGGCGCTGCGGCGTACCCCATCTCCAGCTATACCTACATTCTTGTCTACAAGAACCAGAGGGACGCAGCGAAAGGGAGAGCACTAGTTGATTTTCTCTGGTGGGGGATTCATGACGGCGAGCAATACGCAACCGCGTTGAGATATGCGCCGCTGCCACAGGAGATCGTGAAGCGGGCGGAAGCGAAGATTAACTCTATCACGGCCGACGGCAAGCCGCTGCGGTAGGCACGAGTCTAGAGTCTGGAGTCTGGAGTCCAGAGTCTGGATTTCGAAGCAGAGCTGGCAACAATTACCCCGACTGTCAGTCAAAACTCTCGACTCCAGACTCACAACTCCAGACTCTCGACTCCAGACTCACGACTCTAGACTGTTTTCAACATGAGCTACCAACACTCACAACTCGGACTCGCGACTCAAGACTTACGACTCGAGAGTCTTTTCTCTGGTTGGAGACGGGCACTTTCCCCTACAGGGAACACCGGCGATGCAGTGTTTCGGACGTTGATGTTTTCCGCAGGGCTACTTGTTCTTCTCATAGTAGTTGCAATCGCGTTGGCTCTTGCCGTTGATTCACTGCTTTCTATACGCACGTTTGGACTTGGGTTCTTGACGAGCCGCCAGTGGAATCCCATTCGAGGTGACTTTGGCGCCTTGCCATTCGTCTACGGCACACTGGTCTCATCTTTCATCGCGATCCTAATCAGCGTGCCCTTGTCGCTGGGCATTGCAATATTTCTGGTTGAGCAAGCACCGCGCTTTCTATCGCGGCCAATTGGTTTCTTGGTTGAACTCCTGGCGGCGATACCTTCGGTTGTGTATGGTCTTTGGGGAATTTTTGTCCTGGCGCCTTTCCTCAGAGTTCATGTTGAACCTCCCTTAGGTCAATGGCTTGGCTGGTTGCCGCTGTTTCAGGGACCAATAACTGGTATCGGCCTGCTAACGGGCGGAATCATCCTCGCCATAATGATTACGCCGATCATCTCTGCGGTCGTACGGGACGTTTTAGCTGCTGTCCCTGATACGCAGCGCGAAGCAGCGCTGGCCTTAGGAGCGACAAAATGGGAGACCACACGCGTGGTTCTCGTCAACGGTGCTCCAGGCATTGCCGGAGCAATCATCCTGGGATTGGGCCGGGCAATAGGTGAGACGATGGCCGTAACAATGGTCATCGGCAATCGCCCCGAAATTAGTGCTTCGCTTTTTGCACCCTCATACACAATAGCTTCAGCGATAGCCAACGAGTTCACTGAGGCCACCGGGGACTTATATTTAAGCGCGCTCGTTGAGCTTGGGCTAATTCTTTTTCTGGTTACGTTTCTGGTTAACGGTTTGGCTCGGGTTCTGGTCTGGAACGTCACGCGGAAAACTGCGGGAAGGGCTGCTTAGACGATGTTGAGGAAGGCTGACCAGTTTCGTCGCATATCAAGCTCAGTAATGACTACGGTCACTGCATCGTGCACGTTTGTGGCGGTTGGCATCCTCGCGGTCATTCTCTTCTACATCGCCATGCAGGGCGTCGGCTCCATTAACCTCCAGTTTCTTATTGACAGCCCTCGTCCCGTCGGTGAAGGCGGTGGCATTGGCAATGCCATTCTCGGCTCTATGGTCCTGCTCGGGTTGTCCTCCCTGATCGGATTACCAATAGGCATAGCCGTCGGTGTTTACCTCGCCGAGTTGGGAACAGGGCGCTTCGGTGGTCTTGTACGGTTTGTCGTGGACACGCTCACAGGAATTCCCTCGATTGTGACAGGGGTGTTTGTCTACGCCATCGTGGTGCTGCCGTTGAAACATTTTTCAGCTTTAGCTGGAGGTATTGCCCTGGGTCTGATCATGATTCCGATTGTTGCAAGAACCACCGAAGAGATGATCAAACTAGTCCCACACAGCCTGCGTGAAGGCGCGTTGGCCCTGGGCGCTCCACAATGGAGGGTTACTCTTGGTGTTGTAATCCCCGCCGCAGCTTCAGGGATTGCCACCGGAGCCATGCTGGCGGTAGCACGCGTCTCCGGGGAAACCGCCCCACTGCTCTTTACAGCATTTGGCAGTCGCTTTTTCAGCTACTACCTGGACCAGCCCATCGCTTCGCTTACAGTGCAGATCTATAACTACGCGATCTCGCCCTATGATGAGTGGCACGCGCAAGCCTGGGCAGCGACGCTGGTTCTAATGACGTTAATCCTCTCCGTAAACATTGTAGTCAGATTCCTTACACGCAAGAGGTTCTAACCCATGGCAATGCCGATGAAAATTCTTCCCACCAAATTTGAAGTTCCCGAGCGGGCTCTCAAGAACGTTGCGACCTTGGAGGCAGCCGAGAAAAGTAAGATCGCAGTGCAAAATCTGAACTTCTATTATGGCCAGACCCAGGCGCTTCACGACGTATCTTTGCAAATTCCCGAAAAAATCGTGATGGCCTTTATCGGCCCGTCCGGCTGTGGCAAATCCACCTTCCTGCGGACGTTGAATCGAATGAACGACGTGATTCCCGGAACGCGCGTCCAAGGCACGGTGCTGATGGATGGTCGTGACATTTATGCTTCGGGAACAGATGTGGTGGAATTGCGACGGAAGGTGGGAATGGTTTTTCAGAAGTCAAACCCGTTCCCCAAGTCGATTTTCGATAACGTAGCTTATGGTTTGCGCATTAATCGGCTGACTGCTGGCAAGGCGGAGCTGGAAGAGCGAGTCGAGCAGGCACTGATCGATGCCGCGCTTTGGAACGAGGTAAAAGATCGCTTGAAATCGTCGGCTCTGAGCTTGTCTGGCGGTCAACAGCAGCGTCTTTGCATTGCACGAGCGTTAGCCATTCGGCCTGAGGTAGTATTAATGGATGAGCCGGCCTCGGCGCTGGATCCCGTGGCCACGCACAAGATTGAAGAATTGATTGTGGAACTTAAAAAGCAGTATACGATAGTTATCGTGACTCATAACATGCAGCAGGCAGCGCGCGTTTCTGACACCACTGCTTTCTTTCTGATGGGCAAGCTTATCGAAGTAAATCCCACTGAGAAGATGTTTACAGCGCCGGACGAGAAGCTGACTGAGGACTACATTACGGGCAGATTTGGCTGAAAGGCATTTTAGATTTTTGATTTGCGATTGGGGGAACGCATCTAATGTTACCTTAGAGAAGATCAGTTTAAATCAGAAATCAAAAATCAAAAATCGAAAATTACTCTATGGATTCTCACAGGCACTTAGACGACGAACTTAACTCGCTGCGCGATCGGGTTTTGCTCTTGGGCGGCGAAGCGGAGGCAGCGTTGCAACGCGCAATGTATGCGTTGGCACAGCGGGATGATGACGCCGCGCGTCAAGTACTGGACCACGACGACGACATAGACCAGATCGAGGTTGAGATCGATCGCCAGTGTATTGACATCATCGCCTTACGCCAGCCCGCCGCTCGCGACCTGCGATTTGTGATCTCAGTCGCCAAAATGGCGCCGGTGCTCGAACGTATAGCTGATCATGCCTGCAACATCGCGCGCGCGGCCCTTGATCTGAACAACGAGCCGGAACTCGAGCCAGTGACCGGTCTGCCGCAGATGGCCGAGCATGCGTCCTCAATGTTGCGGGCCGCGCTTGATGCCTTTACCTCGAGCGACCATCTGGCGGCCCGCCAGATAATCAAACGTGACGCCGAAATCAATGACCTTTACAATCATGTGTTTCATGACCTCATCGGCAGAATGGTTTCTGAGCCTGCTACAGCCACGCGCGATGCACGCCTACTCTTCGTGGCGAAGCACATAGAACGGATCGGCGATTACGTAACGGATATTTGCGAACTTACCGTTTACATGGCACAAGCAGCATTCATCAAACACCTTAAATGAAGCTATGCCACGACCCGTGCTGATTATTGAAGATGACCCGGATATCTCAGAAAGTCTGAAGTACAATCTCGAACGCGAAGGTATCCACACAGTCGTCGCCATCTCCGGGGAAGAGGGGCTCACCGCAGCCCTCAGCGAAGGCAACGCGCCAATTCTCATAATTCTCGATCTGATGCTACCGGGAATGACTGGGACGGAATTGTGTCGCAGATTGCGCAGAGAGCCACTAACCAGACGCACTCCAATAATCATACTGACTGCAAAGGCTTCCGAGTCAGACAGGGTGGCTGGTTTGGACCTCGGCGCAGACGACTATATTACCAAGCCATTCTCGGTGCGTGAGCTTCTTGCTCGAGTGCGGGCCGTTCTTCGGCGAGCCGACGAGAGCACGAACAGTACTTACGAGGACCAGCACCTGGCGATTGACTTCGCTGACATTCGAGTAATCTGCAACGGCCAAAAGATCAAACTCACAAACAAGGAGTTTGGTTTGCTGTCAGTGCTGGCGAAAAGTGCAGGGCGGGTGATAACGCGACAGCACCTGCTGGATAACGTTTGGGGTTACAGCTACTATGGTGACGCTCGCACTCTCGACGTGCATATAAGGCGGTTGCGTCAGAAACTGGGCAACTGTGGCGACTGCATTGAAACTGTAGTAGGGGTCGGCTACCGCTTTATAGGGTGCTCAACAAGAGAAGAGATAACGAGTTGACTCAAAGCCGAGCTACAAACGCATCAACCCCTGCAGGTGAGAATCCCACCAACCGCAGTTGGTGGATGGTTCATACCCGGCCTACAGAAACAAGCGCCGCGGCACGCGACTCACTGTCGCTTATCGGGCTGTTGCTCTTGTAGGTTGGATATGAACGAACCACCAACCGCGGTTGGGATTCACTGTCGCTTATCGGGCGGTTGCTCCAGTAGGTTGGATATGAACAAATCGCCGACTTCGATTCGCCCATCGCGTGTGTCAGACTGAGGTCCGACGTTGTGGCATAGAACTTCCAGGTTTTGGGTTGCGGCCTGCATGGCTGTTCTTGCCGGCATCGTGCTAATCAAGTCTCCCTCCCTCACCTCCGCAATTCTTCTTATTCTGGGACTATTGGTGGGCTCTTTACTTGCAAAGACACCAGAGTCGCAAAGGACCAGAATTGGCGCGAAACTTTCCGAGCATAAGGAGCATAGAGCAGACAATGTCCGGAGCAGGCGCGAGATCGTTGCCTTACGTGAGCTGTTTGAGGCAACCATGGGGGGCATGCGCGAAGGCTTGCTCGTGGTGGACGAGGACTTGCGCGTCGTAGCTTCCAACGCCGCGGCGCGCCTCCTCTTCAATTCCACTCGAGACAAACTGGATTCCCAAAGGCTTACTGACCTCACGCGAAACCCGGAGATCTTTAGCGCGTTTCTGGAGGGCTTGCGCGGGAAAAAGATAGCCGAAGTCAAGGTCGAGATGTACGGGCCCACACGGCGTGTATTTGATCTGCGCGTCGTGCCGCTAAACAGTGGCGAACGAGACGCCACCCAAGGAGCAATCGGCGTCTTCTTCGACATCACGCAACTGGAGAAGCTGGAAAGGGTTCGGCAGGAATTTCTCTCCAATGTATCACACGAGCTACGCACACCGCTGACGGCAATTCTTGCTTTTGTGGAAACGCTGGAAGCAGACACGCTCAAGGAGAATGAGGACAACCGTCGCTTCCTATCGATCATTCGCCGCAATGCCGCTCGCATGCATGCCCTCATCGACGACATCCTGGAGTTGAGCGCTATCGAGGCCGGAACGGTCAAGCTCAAGGCGGCAGAGATCAGATTATGGCCCTTGATAAGAGATATTCTTACGGCTCTCCAGGCTAAAGCTGAGAGTAAGGGTCTCACCGTCGAGAACTTCGTTCCAGAGGACGCAGTTGTGTTCGCCGATTCTCAACGTCTGGAGCAGATGCTTACGAATCTGGTGGACAATGCAATAAAGTTTAACCGCAGTGGCGGACGGCTCACCATCCGCTTTGAGGAAGATGAACGCTGGACCTATATACTGGTCCAGGATACCGGAGAAGGCATTCCGGCCCACCATCTCGAGCGGCTGTTTGAGCGCTTCTATCGTGTGGATCGCGCTCGTTCGAGAGAAATGGGTGGAACCGGGCTCGGGCTGGCCATAGTAAAGCACCTTGCTCGCGCTCATGGTGGTGATGTGAGCGTCAAGTCGAGGCTCGGTGAAGGAAGCGTGTTCGCTATTCAGTTGCCAAGGGAGCAGCGGGGTCTGCCCCACCTGAGTGCTGACGGCAAGGCCTTGAGGGTTTAAGTTTCACTGCGCTTTTGGCAATCCTCAGACAGGATTGATTCGGCCAGGATTCTTAAGTTGATCGGCAGATCGGGCGTCTGGCACTCGGCTTTACGGGGCCGGGTGTAATGGGCAAGAAGCGAAAGTTCGGCGCGGCAGAATTCGCAATGGGCCAGATGACTTTTGATGAGGACCATCACCTGCGGAGAAAGGGCGCTGGAGCGAAACGACAGCAGTACTGATGACGAGGGGCAAGCAGCGGTCTTGCTAAATGGGCTTACGCTTGAGTTCATCTCTTCCCCCTAGTGTCCGCACAAACATGCTAGGTCTCTCTTCTCCAAGGATACAAGGAAAATTCCGTTGCGTCTCTTGCGAAGCCGGAGCCAGGGGGCAAAACAGGTCTTCTTCAACCATCCAACTCGGCGCGACGGTTCACTTGTTCAACAACAGAAAAAGTCCAATTAAAGCCCTATTCCAGAAAAAGTCTACGCGAAAAAGCCTCTTTTTAGGCCAAATCCGAGCAAATCCACTGCGCGAAAAACATGTTGCTCATTCTTTAAAACCTTGCTAACATGTTCACTGTCAAGCCCAAAGGACATCCAGGTCCTTTGGCCCTCCTGCTGAAGGACAGCCCTACCAGTTGCGTGTAAAAAGCGGGCAAAATTTGGGGAAATTCCCAAATTGAGAGCCTGAAATCTACGGCAGAGGTATCGTCCGGAGGCCTTATTTTCACGTCCTCGCAAGTGGCCCCAGGGTCCTTGTCCAAAGATCACTCCTTATATTCAGGCCGCGAACCGACGCTGAAGTTCGTCTCTCCTCCCATTGAGTCAAGAATATAGCCAGATCGAATTCTTCATAATTCCTGTGAAATCCATAAGTCATGAACTCGAGAAAGGGGCTGATCTTGGGGCCGTCGAAGGACAGCCTCCCAAGGCGCCAGCCCGGCGACCGCACGATCGCCAGGCAAAGAGCGGCAAATGGGTAGAAAGTCTACGATCGTCCGACGTCAATCGTCTTTGGTCTGATCTGCATCGCATCGTTTCGCATCATCCACTGGTGCGGGCGTCCCGCAGCGCCGGTTTACTCATTGAGGAGGGCGCCTCCACAGCCTATTCAGACCTGACGCAGGAACTCTTTGTCCAACTGCTCAGCAAGAACCGGTTTGAGCATTATCTAGACACGGGAATGACTGACTATGAGATCGAGTGTGAGATAAGCCAGATCGAGCTGACAAATCTGCTTACCGCCGAACTCCGCAAGCGTCACCCGGAGAGTTATCGTTTAGCGCGGCGCATTTCCACGCTGATCCAGTCCAGCGGAAACTTTCGGCGCTTTGACTCAAGTGGCAGCGGCGACGAACCGCATCGGAGGCTTGCCGATCGCGTTTACGGCTTAAGCGAGTGGGAGGACGGGAAACGCCGGCGCGATTCTCATGATCTCGACGAGCGGGTGCAAATGATTCCTGTGCGGCCGCGCGACACGCGCATGGTTGGTTGCACGGGAGATTCACAGGTCGTAATCAGCAATTCCGATCTGGAAGATCTGATCGTTTCCGTTCTTGACGCAGTTGATTCGCCGGTAGATGTGCGGTCGCTGCGCAGTCTGGTGATGTCCCGTTTACCGGTAATGGACATCTACTTAGTGCCGCTCGAAGGGGACGACAACGATAACGATGGCAACCACTATGAGCCGGTTGATAAGCGTGAGAACCCGGAGCAGGGATTGCTGCGTCGGGAGTCGGAGGACGGCGCGCCTACATTCGTGGATGAGTTTCTCAAAAACCTACACGAGACGGTAAAAGGAAAGGTCAAGCAATACAACCGTATCCTGGGGGTGCTGTGGCATTGCTATTTGAGCGCCGAACAAGCGACGCAGCTCGAGGTGGCGGCTACGCTGGGTGTGTCGGATTCGCTCGTGTCAGACTATCGCCGGCGCATTGAGACAGAGTTGCGCGCGCTGTCGTTCTCCGAGGTAGAGGAAGCGCGCCGGTTTGAGAGTGCTCTGCGGGTCCGGGTCCGGACCCTGGTGCTTTCGGGTGCTGAGAAAGAGGTTGCAATTCCGTTCGACTAGTCTCGGCACGATTCATCAAGCGCAAATGGGCAATGAGCCCGCTCGGAAATCAGAATTGCAGAAGCTGCCGCGCCAGGTCGCCGCAGCTTCTTTTGATTGTTACGTAAGACAGAGGGCCAATAAGCATCGTCGCCTGGTTCGAATGCTCGAGGAGCTTGAAAACCGCGATCATGGTTTGCCTCACTGACGCTGCCTGACAAATAATAGCTCGTCGTTATTTCATTCTTAGTCCTTGGAACTGTATTGCGTGTGTTCACAATGATGTGACGTTAACGCGGTAGCACGCTTCATTAATGGGATCAATGGGACACCGCAGGAGTCTCGAACTTCATGAGCGTTAAACAGCAATCGTGGCTCGTCCGCGTTCTTAGTAAATCCCTGCTGATGCTCTTCGGAGTGGTACTCGCTCTAGTTGTGCTCGAAGTACTTTTACGCATCTATAATCCGATGGAAACCCGCATCAAAGGCGACCATATCGTACTGGCAACGAGATCCTATTGCAGGAGATGATTCTGCCACTGCATCCAAAGGTAGCCTTGTTTCTTGTCGGCGCCAACGATGCTAGCCCGTGGCTCCAATGACGAATGGGATGCCGAGAATGTGCGGGCAGTTTGCTGTTCAGGTCCCCCACGGCCTTCATCAAGTCGTTATCCGCTTACAGCGAGGTAGTCGCGCTGGGCTTGAACATGTACCGGAATTACACCGCGTACAGGGCCGGTCTGATTGATCAACAGATTGAACTGAAAAAGCAGGGCGACCTGGATATTCCCGCAGAAGAGCAGAAAAAGTATCTTGAGGAGAATGCTAACGCTGCGTACTTGAAAAGTTATGAAGAGCGGCTCAAAAAGATTGTAGAACTCTGTAAAAAAGCAGATGTTGAACCTGTATTTGTGATGCAGCCCTTACTCGTACGTTTTGGGACCGACGATGTAACCGGGGTTGACTTGGCCCGCGTTAAAGCTTACGCACCACGGCAGACTGGAAAAATGTATTGGGAGTTGGTCGAGGCTTATAAAAATGTAACCAAACTTGTCGCACAGGAGAGTAACATTCTCGTGATTTATCTGGCTGAACAGATGCCAAAATCCTCTCGTTACTTCTATGACTTTATCCATTACACTCCTCAAGGGGCGCAGACGATTGCAGTTTCTCGACGGATCATTGTGCCCGATGTTGGAAACCAAGTTTCCGACTTATGTGTCGCAGCCGTGTCCCCGGTAAGAAATTAGCGCTTAAGTTACGCATATTCACTTTGGGCGCTGGAGTGTGGTCAGTACTCTTTGAGATGGGCATTGTCAGGCATAAGCTACGATAGAGGTTTGTGGGCTGTTAGTTCGGGATTTCATCAAAGATGTTCCACTCGGATGCGCTAATTCAAGAGGCCCGCGGAAGAGAGCAATGAAGTCTGATAGTCGCAGCTTTGACTACGAACCAGTGTTGCGTTCCCCGGCGCGGCCAATGCCAAGCGAACCTGAGCCGGTAAAGGCAGGCTCGACCCTGCGTCACAAGTTATCTGAGAAACCTGCGTCGCCGGAATTAGCAGAACAAGTAGAGCCGAAGGGGACGGGGCAGATAGAAATGGAGCTTTGTGGTCCGGCCCGCGGCCATTCGCTCACGTTCGCAGCGCTATTCGTGTATAGCGCGATTGCATATTTTCGTCCGTTTGACCTTTCACCGGCTCTTTCGTGGACATTTGGACTCTCCTTTTGGATCGCAATTGCCATGGTCGCGATTTTTGTTCCTTCCCAGGTGATGCTGGAAGGCCGGCTTACAGCACGTCCACGCGAAGTCAATCTGGTTTTGCTCTTGGGTTTGGTGGCAATAATTTCCATTCCGCAAGCAATTTCGCTCGAGTTGGCCTGGAAGATGTTCTCCACAACGTTCGCCAAGACGATCATTGTGTTCATCGTAATGGTTAATGTGGTGCGCACCGAATTGCGTTTGAAGGCCATGATGTTGCTGACTTTGGTAGCCGGCGGGTTGATGAGCACCAAAGCTCTAATCGATTACGCTGGAGGACGAACTGGGGGTTATCAAGACCGGGTGGCCCTTGGAGTCTCCAATATGTTCGGTGAGCCAAACAGCTTCGCCCTTCATTTAGTGCTAATGCTACCGATTGCGATCGCTCTATTGCTGAGCACCCGCACAGTTTTCAGGAAGATCGTTTATGCCGCAGGGATTTTGGTGATGTTTGCGGGCGTCTTGGCCACCCAGTCACGAGGCGGATTCATCGGCTTAGTTGCCAGTGGTCTGGCGCTAACTTGGAAATTAGGGCGACGACAACGAATGCTGGCAATCACGCTTTTCTTGGTGGCAGGGTTGGCAGCCGTTGTGGTTGCGCCGGCAGGTTTTGAAGCTCGGCTGGCCACGATTCTCAATATCAGCAGCGAATCATCGGCATCGGCACGTCAAGCGCTTCTATGGAGATCGATTTCAGTGGCTCTTCACAGCCCTTTTCTGGGCGTCGGAATCGGCAACTCAGAAATTGTTCTAATTCAGGGCCAGGTCAGCCATAACGCTTATACTCAAATTGCGGCGGAGATGGGCCTCATTGCGCTCGCTTTCTATCTGGTGCTCTTGTTTACCTCATATCGGAAGCTGCACAACATCGAACTTGAGTGCCTGCCACAGCCCCATCACAGTCGTTACTTCTATCTATCCATTGGCCTGCAATCAAGTCTTGTTGCTTACATGGTGAGCAGCTTCTTCCTTTCTGTCGCTTATGACTGGTACGTTTATATTCTGATCGGGTACGCCCTGGCCTTTAGACGTATTTATGCGGGAAGTAAAACGAACAGAATTGAACCCCAGCTCCAGGGGTGAACGCTCAACAACAGAGCTCAGTCAAAGGGAGAAATGGCAGTCTTTCACAACAATGACCGCTGAAGATTTAGCAACACGACCGGAGCAAGCAGAGCAGTCGCTGACCTCACGAGCCATCTGGCTTATTGTAGGGAAATCGGTGGCATTCGTCCTAAGCATTGCGTTGCCACTGTTGTTAGTACGCCGGCTGAGTCAGTCTGATTTTGGATTGTACCGGCAGATATTCTTGTTTGTTAGCACAGCCATGATTTTCCTCCCCGTTGGCTTTCAAATGAGCGCCTACTACTTCTTTGCCCGCGAACCCGCTCAACGGCATGCCCAAATTGTTTTCAATATAGTAATTTTCTTCTTGCTGATCTCAGGGCTCGCTTGTTTGCTTATCAATGTGCAACCGCACTCGCTCTCCCGGATCTTTAACAATCCAGAGATGATGCGGTATGCACCATTAATTAGCCTGGTCGTTCTAACTTGGGTTCTGTCCTTATTCTTGGACCACATCGTGTTGGCGCGGCAGGAAACGAGGCTGGCTACAGTTCTGATTGTGATTTTGCAACTTTCTAAGACAACACTTCTGCTAACTGCGGTTCTCCTATTCGACTCCATTAGGGCTCTTCTCGTTGCCGCCATTGTTCAAGGGCTCGTGCAAACCACTATGCTGCTTGTTTACTTACGGACACGATTTGGAAACTTCTGGCGCAGCTTTGGCTGGTCCATGATGCGTCGGCAGCTGGTGTATGCGGCTCCGCTCGGAGTGGCATCGATACTGCTTCAAATGCAGACCACGCTTGATAATTATTTTGTCTCCAATCTCTATGGCGCCGATTCTTACGCCATTTATGCCGTCGGATGCTTTCAGTTGCCGCTCGTCATCATCATCACTGAGGCCATCGGGCTTACTACCCTGCCACGCGTTACTCAGCTACAAGCACAGGGCAAGACTCGCGAGGTTCTCGAACTGTTCTTTAACGTGGTTCGCAAACAATCTCTGATCTACTTGCCGCTCTACTTATTCTTGCTCCTGGTAGGTAAGGACTTTATCATCCTGTTATTTACAGAGCGGTACGCAGCTAGCTGGCCCATTTTTGCGGTAAACCTAACACTTATACCCCTTGCAATCGTCGCCAGCGCCACAGATCCGGTAATGCGCGCTTATTCGGAGCATCGCTACTTTCTGTTACGAATACGCGCGGTATTAGTCGTACTACTGATCGTTGGATTGTGGTTTGCAACTCGAAGGTTCGGCCTTATAGGGGCAATTAGCGTAATGGCCGGCGTTAATGTAATGGAAGCAATGTTGATAGCCGCCAAAGTCGCGAATATTCTTGGAGTAAGGACTAGTGATTTGAGCAGGTTGAAAGACGTTGGAAAGATTGCCCTAGCAGCTGCAGGCACGTGCTGCTTGACTGGAATTGCTTTGCTAATCATGCCCAAACTCCCACCTTTGGGTGTCGTAGTCTTTTGTGGTGTTCTCTTCTTATTTATATATCCCTCACTTGCTTTCATGTTGGGGATTATCACAAGCGAAGAATATCAGTCGCTACGCAATTTGGTGCGTCGAGAAAATCCGATTTGGTAAGATTACCTTCATTGCCGGTCGACACTCGCCGCTTTTGAACCCCGACTGACCCTACTCACAACGCGGACCCACAGTCGCCACGCGCCATCAGCTACAGTAATGTTAAACTGGACCGTCGGGATGTTGCGCTGCCGTCAAGGCAGGCTCGGAGATGCACATTATGCACATTCACTATGAGGAGTTAACCGATGTGACTCGCTATATAGAGAGTCATGCGGATCAGACGCTTGAAGACAATAAATTTACCGCCGAGAACATCCTGAGAAACTTGCGGCGATACAGCACCCTCAATCAACATTCCAGACTACTTGAGATCGGCGTAGGCATGGGGTGGTTTCAAATCTACTGCCGGCAAAAAGGTCTGAATATTGAAGGGCTGGAAATTAGTCCCCAGTTGGCAGAAGTTGCGCGAGAAATTGGCCGTCGCTACGGGGAAGAGCTGGATCTTAAGGTTGGTAATATCGAGCAGTTTGACCTTGGCGAAAATAAGTATGATGCGATTATTGCATCTTCAGTTTTTGAGCACGTCGAAGACTGGAAGAGTGGTATAAGAAAAATCTTTGAAGCCTTGAGGCCCTGCGGAGTGCTCTACTTTGACAGCACCAATAAGTTCAGTTTGGTCTCCGGTGAATACAACTTCCCGCTTTATGGCTGGTTGCCCGACAGTTGGCGTTATCGGTTGCGAATCGCGCGACAGGGCCAGGACATCATGCAGCTCGGCATAGACTTTCACCAGTTCACCCATTCCCGCTTGCGGCGATACTTCAAAAAAGTCGGTTTTGCTGAAGTTATGGATTTCGTAGAGTTCAAGGACCTCTCGAGCAATGGGCTAGCTCCTTGGAAAAAAGCAATCTACCGGACTCTGAAGAAGGTCAGACCCTTGAAACATGTGGCGCTTACGTTTGCCCCAGCCACCATCTTTATTTGTGTAAAGACGCCTCTACTCGGCAAGTAAAAACTAAATTGAACTAAATTGAACTGTGAGCTGTTGTACTCAAATCTACACTTTGGGGCGCACGTAAGACCCTTTCCGTGCCGCATTTCTCCAACGCTTTTGAGATCTGCCCCGCAAGGTGAAACGCATGAGGCTCATCGAGCAGATGTGGGTGGTTGCCAGGCACAAAAAAGACTTCGACAACACTCGACGTTAAATGGCCCCACCCTTTATCTCGGGTATGTGAGTGAAACAACGACCCGGCCCGAGTTCGGAACAGTGAAATAGACCCATTGTACTTTTGAGGCCTATATTTGATGAGGGCCTCATAGGTTGCTTCCACTACCCTTAAGGTATGCTCAGAGAGGTTCGTCAAATCAATTTCATCATAGACATCCTCCCGGGAAGATCTGTTGAGTCCGTGATTTGAAGACGGATCTCATAAGCCGGCGCCGCTAATATAAATTTCTCCAGCATCACCCATGGGAGCTGGCACCAGATTATGATCGAGTAAATGAACGGTAGTACTCTTGATAGGCTTGCCTATTGGAACACACTTGTAGTCGGAAGTGGTTGGCAGGACCAGCAGGTTGAAAAGATGGTTGTCTCAGTCGGTCCGTAGAGGTTATGTAGCCTCGCGTAGGGTAGGCGGGAAAAAAAGCGCTTCTGCAGGTCTAGCGAAAGCACGCAGAAGCGAGGGAACGAATTGAATGACGGTGATAGCCTCGTGTGCAATTAGTTTAATGAGGTAGGAGCTGTCACGCTCACCGCCGGGTTTGGTTAGAACCAGTTGCGCCCCAAGACTCAGTGGTAAGTAAATTTCCCACACCGATGGATCAAAGGTTATAGGAGCCTTCTGAACGAACTTGTCTGAGTGATTTAGATCGAAAGCCTCAATCATCCAGGCAAGTATCCGAGATAGTTTAGTTCTATGCTTATTGAAAGACGATTCTATATTACAGCTCGAAGGTCATGGGTTGCTAGTTCCGAGCAGAAGAGGGGCTAAAGAAATATTGCTAGTTGGCGCTATTGTCAAGGCTTGTGCAGATTCCGACCGAGCCGTCCAGAACCGAGATTCGTTAATGATCGTCGGCCCGGTAGTGCTAAACTGATAAAGGTGAAAAGATAGTCTCTTATTGAAGAACGTGAAAAAGTATGATTAAGGCCACAACATTCGACCGGCCGGGTTTCTTCTAAGTCAAATGAAATAGTTCTACATGTGTGGTATCGCTGGTTTAGTTGGGAATTTTGAGCAGCGGCGAGGCGTTGCTGCCGTCGCAACCATGGTTTCAGCTCTGGCGCACCGGGGTCCGGACGGCGAGGGTTTGGAAGTCTGGTCGTCTGCGATTCTAGGACACCGCCGTCTGTCAATCTTCGATCTGAGCGGGCTAGGCCGGCAGCCGATGCTCTCGCCTGACCGCAAAACGGCAGTTGTATTCAACGGGGCTATCTACAACTTCCGCGAGCTGCGTGCTGAGCTCGAAAATAGCGGGTACCGCTTCTTGACCCAGACGGACACGGAAGTACTAATCCACGGGCACGACGCTTGGGGCATTGATGGCCTGGTGGCAAAGATTAGAGGAATGTTTGCCTTTGCTCTTTGGGACGAATTCCGGCAGAAGCTTTTCCTTGTCCGTGATCGTCTCGGCGTCAAGCCCTTGATCTACGCTAACCATAACGGTTCATTGGCGTTTGCGTCTTCGGTCAGGGCCCTTCGACTCGCGGGTTTCGTAGACGATCTTGATCAAGATGCTGTAACGGAGTATCTCGAATTTGGCTACGTTACCGACGATCGGTCTATCTATCAGGGCGCGAGGAAAATTCCAGCAGCTACAATCGTTGAATGGTCTAATCAAGGCGTGACCAGCCGGCAATACTGGAAGCCACCGTCAATCGAGCTCTCCAAGAAACTAGCGTTTGAAGAAGTAACCGAGGAAGCTGAGCGGCTTTTCGTCAGGGCAGTTGAACGCCGTCTGCAAGCGGATGTTAGAGTCGGGGCTTTGCTTAGCGGCGGTGTCGATTCAAGTTTAGTGTGCTGGGCCATCGCTCAACTGCGTAGCGACATAGCCGCATTTACCGTGGGCACCCCTGGTGATGTTGGAGACGAGACATCGGACGCAAGGGCCACCGCAACCTTCCTCGGGATTGATCATCACATACTAAATCTTTCACCAGACGAAACGCCCGGTTTAACCGAACTAGTATCCGCCTATGCAGAGCCATTCGCTTGTGCGTCAGCGCTCGGTATGCTTGCTGTTTCTCAAGCAGTTAAGAGGGAAGCTACAGTGCTCGTCACCGGAGATGGAGGAGACGACGTATTTCTTGGCTATCCGGAACACAGAAACCTTTGGTTTGCCCAAAAGTTTGCCCGCTCTATCCCTGCCGGCGCCGGACGATTATGGCTAGGTTTGCGCGAATCTTTTCCTCGGCGGACACTGCTAAAGCGTTTGGGCTCTTTCGTCGACTACTCAATCGGTGGTCTTGGCGCTGTAGCCTGCGCGCACGACGGTTTGCCGGTTTACCAGAAGTATGGACTGCTTGGAGAGAGGCTTGCACAAGCAAGAATCAGTCAGCGGGAACTTCCTTGGTCAACTGAATCCGCTCGCAATCTGATGGAAGAGTTTCTGGAATACGACAGGAAGACGCGGTTTGTGGGCGAGTATATGACCAAAGTAGATGGCGCTACTATGTACCATGGATTGGAGGCGCGCTCTCCTTTTCTCGATCAAGAGTTGTGGGAATTCGCGGCCTCAATTCCCATCTCGCTTCGTCTTCGTCATGGTGGGCTCAAATCGGTTCTGCGCAACATTGCCAGACGCAAACTTGGTGAGCGTGTGGCAACTGGTCCTAAGCGGGGCTTCAGCATTCCTGTAGAACGGTGGCTCGCCGGCCGCTGGCGCGCCAAAATGGCTGGCTTGTTGCGGGATTCGGTTCTGGACCGTGAGGGTTGGATACGCGCAGCACCAGCGCTTAAGCTCCTGAATGAAGTGTCGCCAAAAGGAACCGCCCCGAGTCAACTTTGGTACATACTTGTTCTCGAATCGTGGCTCAGATTCGAAAAGGGCGAAAAACCTTCATTTGGATCGGGGCATGCAAGAACCCCCGAAGTTGGCCAACCGGTAAGTGCAAGCAAAACACCGAACGCAAGCTTTCCGCCCGCGGCTACTGACTGCTTATCACCGCAGCCCTAGCCGAGTCTGACTTCTCATGCTGAAAAGACCTAGCGTTCTCATCATGGTGGATAGCTTCGACATGGGAGGCGCTGAGGGTCAAACAGTGCTGCTCACACAGCTGCTGCTTCAGGATGGTCGTTATGGTGTACACCTCGCCTGTTTGCGTCGAGAGGGAGTCCTTCTAAAACAAGCTGAACAACTTGGTTTGGGCGAAATACCAGAATACCGGCTCACTAGCTTTTACGATCGGAACATGATTATTCAACTGAGACGTCTAGTTTCCTATTTACGTCAAAACCATATTGACGTAGTGCATCCGCAAAGTTTCTACACGAACGTATTTGCGATTACTGCCGCCGCCATGGCGCGCGTTCCAGTGCGTATCGCGTTTCGTGGTGAAACCGAGGGTTGGCGGACTGCGGCCCAGAACTTTGTCGAACGTTCCATTTTTCGCCTTGCAACGGCCGTGCATGCCAACTCTGACGCTGTGAAGAGCTATCTGGTTCAGCACGGCGTGCCCGAAGGGAAAATTATCACTGTCCACAACGGCATTGACATGGCGCGTGTGACACCTTTGCCAGAACTGAAACGTGAAAAAGTCCTGGACAATCTCGGACTCCCGCGCGCTGGACGCTTCGTCACGATTGTGGCCAATATGCGTCACGAAGTGAAAGACCATCCAACGTTTCTGCGCGCCGCGCAACGAGTCAGCGCCGCGGTACCGGAAGCGATCTTTCTTCTCGCAGGAGAGGGAGAACTGACGAAGCAACTTCAGGATTTGGCAGCGGAACTAGGATTACGAGATCGGGCGTTTTTCATCGGACATTGCCAAGAACTGGCTCAACTGCTTTTCGTTTCTGACGTCTGCGTACTCAGCTCAAAGGCAGAAGGCTTTTCTAATGTAGTTCTTGAGTATATGGCGGCCGCCCGTCCTGTTGTAGCAACTAATGTAGGCGGAACATGCGAAGCAGTTGAAGACGGTAGGTCAGGTTATCTCGTTAGTCCTGGCGATGACGAGACCATGGCCGAAAGGATTACGTGTTTGCTGCGCACTCCGCATGTCGCACTTCGTATGGGTGCGCTTGCCAAAGAAATCGTAGAGCTAAAGTTCTCGGCTGCAGCGCAGCTGCAGAATACACAAGCAATGTATGCGTCCTTGCTTGAGAGGTCGCCCGGTAGTTAGTTGATTGGGCGAGGCGTCTCCTAAACGTGGAAGGTGGTTCGACAAGTTCGCGGACCTAAGACAAATCGCGGAATCTCTAACGGCTGGTGAGGGCGGAACCTTTGCTTCGACTTAGATATGACTAGCTTTTTTTCTGCCAACCAAGAGAAGTGACGTCCCAAGTGGCGGGTGGCTTAGCATAGCCGTTTCCGCTCGCATGACTACACGCAAAATTCCGTGGACCACGCGATTGGGAGGATTGAAGCCGCACTCAATCTTTCGTGATACTGGACGTTTCGCCAAGCCGGCGAGTACGAGCTTTCGAAGAGCCACCACAGGCACTAAACTTAATCCCCAATAACACACCGCCTCGATCTCGAAGGTAAAATTCTTAAACTCTTCAGTAAGGGTCTTTTTGTCATACCGGCGCACATGCCCGACGATTTCATCGTAATTGCTGTAAAGAATTTGCAAAGCAGGCACGTTGATTAATAGTAACCCTTCCGGCTTGAGATGTCGTAGCAGTGAAGTCAAAAATGGCTGGGTATCTTGGATATGCTCAAGAACATCGAACAGGATTACGACATCGTAGGCCTCCAAATATTGCGAGCGTTCCTCGCAAATGTCGTAATACATAGTTTTGCCCCGTGCGGGTTTGATTTGTGACAGCGCACTCATATCAAGGTCTGTCGCGTTCACAATCCAGTTGGTAGCCGATTCCAATTGGGCTCGTAGTGTACCCGTGCCGCAGCCAACCTCAAGGACATTCAATTGCTTTTCTAGCGAGACGCCCAAACGCTCCAATGATTTCAGCAGGACCCGTAGGCGCCATTCGAACCAAAAGTGCGATTCGGTAGCGAATGCATACCATTCGCCGGCAAACAAGCGTTCTTGACCAGTTGAGATCATTTCAACATGATCAAACCTGTGGGACTCAATATTGAATCGTGTTTCTTCGGTCACTTCTTAGTCCTTCGCATCTCACCACGGGGCAACACAACGCATTTATTTCTTACCATCTTCGCCGAGCTCAAGACTATATTAATAAGCAGGGCAGATACTCATAGGTTACGCCCTCGCCACTCCAGCATCTCACAGAGTCTGCTTGGTCGCACGCGGGCGAAATCAATGGTTCCTGGGTCGGCGAGTCTAGAGGCTAGTAGAATGGCATTTCTTATCGATACGGTATAAGCCTGCGGCAACTCTCAGAACGCCTCCCTCAGCTTTTCATCTTTTTGTTCCTTGATTAACCCGGCCGTGGAGCTAACCACGTACAACGGACGTTGCCGCACCTCGTTGTAAACCCGCCCTAGATACTCGCCGATGATCCCCAAAATAATCAATTGGACGCCGCTGGCAAGAAGCACGGCCGCAATTATCGATGCCCAACCTTGGGGAACGTGCGGCACAATGAGCTTGCTTAGGACTACCCAGATTGCGAGGAAAAAACCTGCTGTAGCCGACGTGACGCCAAGCCACGCAGCAAGCCTAAGCGGCATAGACGAAAATCCGATGTAACCTGAAAGCGCAAGTGCGATAAGTTTGCGAAGCGTGTATTTCGGCTCACCGGCATTTCTTGCATAACGATCATACTCTATTCCGATCTGTTTGAAGCCGACCCAACTCCTAAGACCTCGCAGGAAGCGGTTGCGCTCACGCAACCCAACAAGTGTATCAACCACTCGACGATCCATTAGGCAAAAATCCCCAGCGTCGAGGGGTGTATCTATTTCCGCAATCAAGCTCATGGTGCGATAAAAGGTTAGGTAAGCAAAGCGCTTCCATGCAGGTTCTTTCCTCTTTTTCCTCACGGCGTACACAACGTCGTAGCCCTCCAACCACTTTTCAATGAAAGTGGAGAGCAACTCTGGGGGATCCTGCAGGTCCGCGTCCATGAGCACCACTCCACTTCCACGAGCAGCATCCAGCCCGGCCTGCAGAGCGGCTTGATGTCCAAAGTTGCGGGAGAAGTGAATTGTTTTGTAGCGAGTGTCTCGAGCGTTGATATCATCGAGCCATTCGCTTGAGCCATCGCGGCTGCCGTCGTCAACAAAGATCACTTCGAAGGAGCCGTGACAGGCGGATTCAAGCACGGGATGTACTCTTGAGACCAGGGCGTCGAGGTTTTCTCGCTCGTTGTAAACTGGGAAAACCAAGGAGACTTTGGGTTGCCGACTCGCCGAGATTTCGTGGATCATATTAGGTTTGACTCTTTTCGCATACGTACTTTGTGAGCTTTGATCCCAAAATATAGCAAAAGTCGTGTGAGTAGGCAGAACATTTTCGGGACTCCGGTCCCAGCCGTCATGCGCTCCATCCGGGAGGACATTTGCTTAAGAAACAGCGATTAGACGCTCCTTTCCAATTGTGCTGAGGCTGGATACTCGAAATTGTGTGGGAGTAGCAACTCGGCATTTAGGGTCAAGATAAGAATAACCTCAGGATTATGACGATCGTTTCGGGGCGTTTTGGTGGTGTTATATTGTCTCTCGGAGTTGAATTGACTCCTCAAAGCGAAGGGCGAGCGCTTTCCTATGTTGAAAGATCTAGCGATCATTTTGGCGATATCCGTTTTTGTAGCTGTATTGTATGGTGGTGTTACACGCACGTACTTTTGCGGTTACGACGATTTCATTGAAATCCATCGCGCGGCATTTGAAGAGACGAGACAGCCCCAAAGAATCCTGACGGGAACACATCTTGGCACCTACAAATATCGCCCTTTCAGCCACGGGATAAACTTCCTTACATACAAGCTGAGTGGCGGAGATCCGCCCCTCTTTCGAGTCAGGAATCTCATGGCTCATCTGATAAACGTCGGTCTTGTCTATGCCATAGGTTTAATGCTCTTCTCTAATCGTCTTACATCTGCTGTAGCCGCACTCCTTTTTGGCGCGCATCCACTTGTCAATCAGCCAGTGGTGGCTGCTAGTTTCACAATAACACTAGCCCATACGGCATTCTTGTTTTCCTTTTTTTGTTTTCTTTTTTCGGTTAGGAGAAAGCGAGGTAGCTTGATCTGGCTTAGCTTCGCTCTCGTCTCCGGGTGGTTAGGAACGTTGAACTATGAAGCTTCTATTAGTGTGTTTCCCTTGATGTTTGCGTACCTACTCATCCATTTTGTCTTTTGGAGGCAACGGCTTATCAATTCGCGCTTCTTGGTGGTGATGACCCTAGGAACAATCTTGCTCACGGGTTCATATTTTGGACTGCGCTTACTTTTTGTATCAATGGGCGCCCAGCGTGCTATACCAAACGTCAACACTATGCTTAAAGCCGGCCTTATGTATTTCGGAGCGTTGATCTCACCAATTGATTCAATTATGGCGAGCGAGTGGTTTGGAGCGCCGCTTCCGTCCGAACTTCGAATGGATTCGATTAGTAGCGAAATAAGAGTTTTCTTGATGGTAGGGCTTTTCGTTGTTCTTGTTGCACTGATATTTTTGGTGAGGCCAATCGTCAATAGATTGCGGGAAGCTCAATGGGCAGATCTGGTTTTTCTGTTGTTGGCAGTATTCTTCACACTGTTGCCTTTTGTCCTATTAACCCCAAAACCCTCGGAGACATATGTATACATGGCCGTCGCGTTTGCCGCCCTCCTTTTTGCCGCAACGCTGCAGGCCTTGATTGTGTCGGGAAGCACAAAAGGCCGCCTAATTTACATTACAGTTATCGGAGTCCTTGCTCTCTCATTTAGTTTAGGAACTTGGGTCAGGAATAATCGAGTGGTTCGGTGTGGCGAGACTGTCACCCGAATACTACCCGCCCTGCAGAATGAGAAATGGAAGGCAGGAGCTTGGTCCATTTGGTTGTCACCCGTTCCAGGAGAGCCCAGATCCCGGCGTTACGGGATCTACGGATGGCGCGGGATCGACACTATTGCCGATCCAGGTGTCGAAGTCGCAGTACAGTGGGTGAACAACAATGAGATGTTGCGAGCAAGAGTGGTCGAGCCTGAGTATTTCAAGAGCGATTGTAACGGAACTCAGGATGTTTGTCTCTGGGTCCACGAGGACGGAACTGTCGAACCCTGGCGCGAGCCGCCTAATAAATGACTTGCTCGCGGATTGAATTGTGATCAACTTTGTACACAGCCTGGGAAAGGCACGCGGGCGAAGCGTCGAGGAGTTGCGCGTTCGCTGCCGGCAGATGTTGAGCGCCTTCGCTGAGAGGCACGGTTGGTCTTCCTTGAGCAGGCTTCCTGAAGATAATAAGTTCCTTGCTCGGTATAAGTTGAACGGTTTTACAACTCGCCTTCTATCGGCGGAAGCACTATTGAAACACTTTCGCGGTCGTACGTCGCCACGATTCTTTCCCGCTTTCACGGATCCGAACAGCACCAAGGCGGAATTGCGGTGCAGTTTCGGACCTGCAGGGGAATCAGTAATAAAAGCGGCGCGCCAAATAGTTGCCGGCCGATTTAAGTTACTCGGACTTGAGGATTTGGATTTTGGGAACCCTATCAACTGGCACCTTGAACCGCTTTCCGGCACCACTGCGCCGTTCGTTCACTGGAGCCTCATCGATTATCTCGACGCAGCCCAAACCGGAGACAAGAAAATCACTTGGGAGCTAAACCGCCATACTTACTTTGTTACGCTTGGAAGGGCATATTGGTACACAGGCGATGAGATTTATGCGCAAACTTTCGCCGAACACGTCCACGCTTGGACTGAGGGAAATCCGCCGAAGATTGGTGTGAACTGGGCCAGTAGTCTGGAGGTTGCCTTTCGGGCCATATCCTGGCTTTGGGCACTACATTTCTTTCGGGACTCACCGCATCTTACGCCGCCTCTCTTCCTACGGATGCTCAAGCTTCTGTATGTCCACGGTAAGCATCTGGAGACGTACATGTCGACCTATTTCAGTCCGAATACCCATCTGACCGGAGAGGCGCTCGGACTCTTTTATTTGGGTCTTTTGTTGCCAGAGTTTCGCGAAGCTAACGGCTGGCGCGCGAAAGGTGAGTCAATTCTAATGGGCGAACTCGAGCGTCATGTGAGAGCTGACGGCGTGTATTTTGAGCAGTCGAGTTATTATCATCGCTACACAGCAGATTTTTACATGCACTTTTTAATCCTCTCAAGGATGAACAGTGAGATGTACTACAACGCATTACTCGAGCAAAAGCTTACCGCGTTGCTCGACCATCTCATGTACATTACACGTCCTGATGGTACCACGCCTCTCTTCGGCGATGATGACGGCGGGAAACTGATAATTCTTGACGAACGCCCACTAGACGACTTTCGTTCGATCCTCTCAACCGGCGCGGTACTTTTCGGCCGCCCGGATTATAAGTACGTTGCCCGAGAGGCGACTGAGGAAACCCTATGGCTGCTCGGGAAAGAGGGCATCGAAGAGTTTAATCGGATTCAGACAAGTACGCCCGCATCAACCTCATGCGCTTTCCGAGAGAGTGGATACTTCGTGATGCGTGACGGCTGGCGGCCAAACTCCAATTATATGGTGATAGACTGTGGGCCGCACGGCGCGCTTCAATATGGTCACGCGCACGCTGATGCGCTAGCCTACGAAGTTGCAGCTTGCGGACGCACGATTCTGGTGGACCCCGGAACTTATACTTACACTGGATCCACCGAGATGCGTGACTACTTTCGGTCTACCGCTTCACATAACACTCTCACTCTTGACGGTGAATCCTCGTCGGTTCCTAACGGCCCCTTCTCCTGGAAGTATGTTGCTTTGGCCAGTCCTCTTCAGTGGCTCAGTCGCGAGCGGTTTGATTTTTTCGAAGGCAGCCATGATGGCTATAGCCGGCTTCCGTCGCCTGCTGAACACAAGCGGAGTGTGTTCTTTCTGAAGAATGATTATTGGATAATCCTGGATCGTATTGAAAGCTGTGGCCTACATATTTATGGGCTCCATTTTCACTTTGCAGCGGGGGCCAAGCCGACGGTGGAAACCGACCACGGAATCGCATTCGTGAGTGACCGGCCAGCGGACGAAGCCGGACTGGAGGTTTTTGCATTCGGGCCTGGCGGCACTTGGACACAGGAAACTGGATGGGTTTCCCGCTGCTATCGGCAACGCGCTGAAGCACCCGTATTTAGCTTTACAGGTAGAGCTGAAGCTAGTTGTGATTTAACTACTTTTCTGTTGCCTCGAGCAGCGCAGCAGCCGAGAACTCGAATAGTCGCACTCAAAGCAGACCGGGGTTCTGCCTTTGAAATTGAGAATGAGTCCTGGCGTGACGTCGTTCTTTTGGGAGGCGGTGAAACAGTGCAGGCGGCTACGGTCCTGTCGGATTTTCGCCTCGCGTGGTTTCGGTTCTCTGAGGACACGAAGGCGCTTGAAGAGCTGGTGTTAATAGATGGACGCAATCTGGCATTTGCCGGACAAGAAATAGTCAAATCTTTTGACCCGATTAAGTTCTTGTGTGCTCGCTCTCAAAACGCCGAGTTGCGAGGAGAAAGCGATGCCACGCCTCTCTGGCGATTTTTACCTTCTGCGCCCATTAGGTATATAAGCAGTTTCTGAATTAGCCAATGTGTGGGATTAATGGAATAGCTCTATCTACTAGCTCATCGCGACAGTTGGACGTCAGAATCCTGGCGGAAATGCGCGATGTACTGCGTCACCGTGGACCGGATGACGAAGGGATATTCGTCGACGGTCTGGTGGGTTTCGGCCACCGACGCCTTAGCATCGTAGACGTTGCCGCCGGTCATCAGCCGATGACCAATGAAGACGGCTCTCTCTACATTACTTACAACGGTGAGATCTATAACCATGCCGACTTCCGCAAGTCACTGGAAGAAAAGGGCCACGTTTACAGCACTCACTGCGATACGGAAACCATTCTGCATCTGTACGAGGAGTATGGAGTAAAGTGCGTGGAGCATCTGCGCGGCATGTTTGCGTTCGCGATCTGGGACCGAAGGAGGCGAGAGGTTTTCATTGCTCGCGACCGGCTCGGAGTGAAGCCGCTTTACTACGTCCTTACAAACGAGGGTTCACTATACTTCGCTTCGGAAATCAAGGCCCTACTGGCGGCGGGAGCTGTACGCCCTGAGATCAACCACCGCGCCTTGCCTGACTACCTTGCAAATCACGGCACTTCGGCTGAAGAAACTCTGTTCGCTGGTGTCAAGCGCCTTCTGCCAGGGCACTTGCTCGTTTGGCGGAACGGCCACATGGATATTCAGAAGTACTGGGATGTTAGCTATGCTCCCCTTGTTGGCGATGAAGGGCAGAGCGACCGGAAACTAATTGGTCAGTGGAGCGAGATGTTTCGTACATCGGTGCGCTTGCGCCTGATGGCCGATGTCCCGCTTGGGATGTTTCTATCTGGAGGTATCGACTCGTCGGCAATCGCTGCCATGATGAGCGAGATGGTCAGTGATCCGATCAAGACCTTTTCCGTGGCATTCAAGGAGCGTGAGGCGAATGAGCTTGAATACGCGCGAATGGTGGCGCGAAAATTCCAGACGGCTCATCACGAGGTGCTGGTGAGCCCGGAAGAATTTTTCAAGGCATTGCCGCAACTCGTCTGGCATGAAGATGAGCCGCTGGCACATCCCTCGAGCGTCGCACTTTACTTCGTTTCACGCTTGGCCTCCCAACATGTCAAGGTCGTGCTGACCGGAGAGGGCAGTGATGAGATGCTGGCTGGGTACGAGCGTTACTACAAGACGCTTTTCAATCTGAAGCTTGGCCGCGTTTACAATGGAATGGTTCCCGCTGGTCTGGGCGATGCAGTTCGACATCGGATTCAAGGTCTGCCCGTCAGCTCAAATATTCGGCATAAATTGACGCGAACTTTTCTCTGTCTGCCTACCGACATAGAAACCCTCTACTTCGATAATTTTGCAGTATTCACGCGCGCCATGCAGCAAGAGCTTCTTACACCAGAGAGCAAGGAGCGCGCTGGAGTTATCGATCCTTACGACACAATGCGTCGCTATTTTGACACCGCAGACACCGATTCCTTGCTCAATCGCATGCTCTATGCAGACCAAAAAACTTACTTGCATGAACTTCTAATGAAACAAGATCAGATGAGCATGGCCGCGTCTGTGGAGAGTCGGGTACCTTTTCTCGATCATGAGCTGGTCGAGTTTACAGCGCGCCTTCCCGACCGGTTAAAACTTCGTCACGGCTACAACACGAAGTACATTCTGCGAAAGAACATGGAGGGCATTCTGCCGGAGGCAATACTAAAACGAAGCAAGATGGGCTTTCCGGTCCCCGTAGGCGCTTGGTTTCGCGGGCAGTATCGCTGGGTCATTGATGAATACGTTCTGGGCAGCCGTACTGGGGCTCGTGGACTCTTTGATCGAAGTTGCGTCAGCAGGCTGGTTGAAGAGCACATGGCCGGCGCAAATCATTCCGAACGGTTGTGGTCGCTGGTCAACGTCGAGATCTGGTTGAGGAAGTTTATGGATGGCGAAGAGATTTGTGAGCCACCAATGGAAGATGCTGAGGTGGCAGCATTGAATTAGAGAGGTTCAGGGCGCTGCACATACTCTGGCTCAAAACAGAGTTGCTTCATCCAGTCGACAAGGGCGGACGGATCCGCACCTATCACATGCTGAAGGAACTCAAACGTGAGCACCGCATAACCTACTTGGCGCTCGATGACGGCAGTTCGGGTCGCGACGCGGGCGAGCGTGCGGAAGAGTATTGTCACGAGCTAATTACGGTTCCTCATCATACACGTGCAAAGTTCACACCCGGCTTTTACCTCCAACTCTTGGGCAACTTGCTATCACCCCTTCCATATTTCATCATGAAGTACAGATCGCAGGGTATGCGAAACGAGATTGAACGATTGGCCGTAACCGGCGCTTTCGACGTCGTCGTATGCGACTTTCTGCAGCCGAGTGTTAACTTGCCGAATAGCCTTGCGCTACCAACCATTCTGTTTCAACACAATGTTGAGGCAATGATCTGGAAACGTCACTACGAAGTGCAACGAGACCCGTTCAAAAAGCTCTATCTTTACGGACAGTGGCGCAAAGCCCTGGCCTTCGAAGGAAAGATGTGCCGTCGATTTGATCGTGTAGTTGCTGTCTCCCGCGAAGACTGCGAAACCATGCGGGTCGAATACGGCATCGACCACGCAGCAGCTATCCCTACCGGCGTTGACACAAACTACTTCCAACCTTCCGGCAAAGAGGATACCGAGCCTTACAATCTGGTCTTTACTGGTTCAATGGATTGGCTGCCGAATGACGATGCGATAAAGTTTTTTGTGGGAGAGATTCTACCGCTGATCAAGAGACAGTTGCCGCAGGTTACACTCACGGTCGTTGGACGAGACCCGTACCCCGAAATGTTGGTTATGGGCGAAAGAGATTCCGCGATCATTGTGACGGGTCGGGTCGACGATGTGCGGCCATATATCGAGCGAGCTGCCGCCTACATTGTGCCGATTCGCATCGGCGGGGGCACGCGCCTGAAAATCTACGAAGCGATGGCCATGGAAAAACCGGTCATCTCGACGACAATAGGCGCCGAAGGGCTGCCGGTTAATAATAGTTGTCAGTTGCTTCTCGCCGATTCACCCGTCGAGTTTGCTGAGGCTGTGGTGTTCGTTCTCAAAAATGAGTCCTTCGCTCGCCAGTTGGCTGCGCGGGGAGCTCAACTAGTGCGAGAACAGTTTGGTTGGTACAAAGCAGCTGGAGCCTTCGCCGAGATCTGTAGCGGAGCAACACGCGGTAGAACCGCTCCTGGCTTGCACCCTAAAAAGAGTTTGCAGCCCGTGAGTTGAGACCGCCTGGGCTTATGGGTTCTTCAATCGAATCGATCAATTCGAAAGAGACCGAGACACCTAGCGTGTCTACCCCAAGTCGTCAAGGCGTGGTGACAACCTGCTTTGTTTCGATAGTGATTCCCTGCTTTAACGAAGAGCGGTTTATTGGGCAGGTCCTGGAAAACCTCGTCCACCAATATGAGCACAAGCATTACGAAATAATAGTTGTGGACGGAAACTCCACAGATGATACACGTAGGGTGATCAGCAACTTCATGGCGCAGAACGCCGGCCTGCTAATACGAGTAATTGATAATCCCACTCGCAGCATACCGGCTGCCCTCAATCTTGGTATCCGAGAGGCACAGGGCGAGTTGGTCTTGCGGATGGACGCTCATTCCGTTCCTTCGGAAAATTATGTGCGGCGTTGTGTTGAATTGCTTACCGATGAACAAGCTTCCGTCGTGGGTATGCCTTGGCATATTCAGCCGGGGAATAACTCGTCGGTGGCGCATGCGATCGCTTTGGCAGTTGCGCATCCCTTTGGCATAGGTGATGCGCGTTATCGATTGCGGCAGGCGTCGCCGCAGTTTGTTGACACGGTTCCATTTGGTGCCTTCAAGAAGTCGTTATGGCAGCAACTGGGAGGTTTCAATGAAAGCCTTTTGACTAACGAGGATTATGATTTCCACTACCGCGTAAAACAAATTGGAGGCCGAGTTCTCCTGGACAATATGGCTCACAGTGACTATTTCGCTCGCGGGAGTTTTCGGGAGATTGCAGCGCAGTATTCCCGTTATGGTCGTTGGAAAGCGCAAATGGTCAAGCTCCACCCGCGCTCGATCCGCATGCGACAGCTGGTGGCGCCGGCATTTGTATTGCTTCTATTGTCGGCGATCCCCGTCAGCCTTTTATGGCCCGCTGCGATTTGGTTTTTCACAATTGTAATTGCTCTCTATGCGTTGCTTGCTCTCGTGTTTGCTTTGGGCATCGCCCACCGCGCTCAAAACTGGAAGTTGTTTCCTCTTCTTCCAATCATTTTCTTTGTCATTCACACTACATGGGGCACTAGCTTTCTACTAGGGTTGGTTCGTCCTCCAGAAGAATCGCATCCGGTTGTTGCTTGAAGGTGCTTCAGACTTTCAGTCTCAAATCCGGCAATGGTTTGGTGGACGGTCGAAACTCGGCTAAATTGAAGTGGCACTTGAAGCTATTAATCAGCGACTCTGGCTCTTTCGCCAGTAGCTTAAACGAAGTATTGCCCATCGAGCCTGGGTGACGAGCAACAAAAAATGAAATTAAGCGTCTTTGGATTAGGGTACGTCGGCTGTGTTTCGGCGGCATGTTTTGCGAAGGAGGGCCACGAGGTTGTCGGCGTTGACATCAATCCGAGCAAAGTTAATTTTGTCAACGATGGCAAAAGCCCGATTGTAGAGACTGGCGTTGGCAAGCTGATCGAAGAGATGGTTGCTTCTGGTCGTCTTCGCGCCACATGTGACACCCTTGAGGCCATAAACGAGTCGGAGGTCTCTCTGGTGTGTGTTGGCACTCCGAGCAAGTCAAATGGCTCTCTCGATCTGACCTATGTTAAGCGCGTTTGCGAAGAGATTGGAGCCGCTCTTGCACACAAGTTAGACCGTCACATCATCGTAGTCAGAAGCACAATGTTGCCCGGTACTATAGAGAACGTTGTTGTTCCGGCGTTACAGCTCTACTCACGTAAGCAGGTCGGAAGCGACTTCGACGTTTGTATCAACCCTGAATTCCTGCGCGAAGGTTCATCGCTTAAGGATTTCTATGCCCCACCGTTTACGCTTATCGGAGCAGATGATACGAACGTCGGGGCACTCCTGCGCCCGTTGTACGCGAATATCAGTGCTCCTCTTTTCGTAACTGGAGTGAAGGCAGCCGAGATGGTCAAATATGCGTGTAACTGTTTCCACGCATTAAAGGTTAGCTTCGCCAATGAAATTGGGAACATTTGCAAGGCCTTGGATGTTGATAGCCACGAAGTGATGGAGGTGTTTTGTCGAGACACAAAGCTAAATCTTTCGCCATACTATCTGAAACCTGGTTTCGCTTTTGGCGGATCCTGTTTGCCAAAAGATCTGCGTGCGATTACTTACAAGGCAAAGGAGTTGGACATCGAAATTCCACTTCTGTCAGCGATCCTGCCCAGCAATCGCTCCCAAATTGACCGCGCCATAGAGATGGTGCTCGCAACGGAGCGGAAGCGCGTCGGCATACTGGGATTCAGCTTCAAAGCGGGCACAGACGACTTGCGGGAGTCGCCCATGGTGACGTTGATTGAGGCATTGATCGGTAAGGGTTTTCAACTCGCAATATACGATCGCGATGTTTCGCTGGCCCGGCTTACAGGTGCAAACAAGGAATACATCGAGCACGAGATCCCTCACATCTCTCAATTAATGCGCGACGACCTTACTCAGGTTGTGCAACACGCTGAGGTGTTGATAATCGGAAATCATTCCGAAGAGTTTCGCGAGATCGACGGGCGGTTGCTTGATAATCACATAGTGATTGACTTGGTCCGTTTATTCGATGGCCGGAGAACAGACGGGTTGTATCGTGGAATCTGCTGGTAGAAGGTCCTTCAGAGTGCTTCATTCACCGCCCACAGTAATGCCAATGAGATCCTCGGGCGTAACCACCAGAAAGGGAAGAGGAATCTTGCGCATTGCGGCTGTGGGTTGTCTCATTTGGCCGCTCTTTGCTTGGGCGGCCGCACGAGCACTCATTACAGAGTCACAGCTAAGCCATGCCGATGCAATCGTAATATTAGCAAATCCCAACGCTCTGGAAGAGCGCACTCGCCGGGCCGCACAGCTTTTTCAAGAAGGTCGCTCCGCCCGAATATTAGTGACCAATGAAAATCTGCGCAGCCGTTGGTCGGAGACGCACCAGCGAAATTTATACACCTACGAGTGGGAGTTGGAGGAGCTTCGGCGTAGTGGGGTGCCTCCGGAAAAGATAGAAGTACTGGAGCATCCTGTCAGTAACACGTTTCAAGAAGCGTTGGAAACGAGAGATTACGCTTTGGACCATGGTTTAAGATCCCTGCTTGTCGTGACCTCGGCTTATCACTCGCGACGTTCGTTGTGGACTTTTCGTCAAGTTTTTGATGGCAGCGGTGTGACGATTGGCCTTGAGTCCGCCGACCCTGGTGAACAAACTCCACGGCCCTCAATTTGGTGGCTACAACCATCGGGATGGAAAACAGTCGCCTTGGAATATCCAAAACTGCTTTATTACTGGCTGCGGTATCGATCCCCCGAAAACGCGGATGATTCACCCGCAAGGTTATTCACCGAGACGAGAACTGTCACAAGTCAGAGTCGGGCAGGAATAACCCTTTCGTTAACTGCGCCGACTAGCGCTTATGTAGACGAAGTCGTGTTAATTGATGCCAGGAAGTCAATTGGCATTCCCAGAAGACCCCAAGCGGATGGGACCCCGTCCGTTTTCATCGATTTCGGCGATGGTTTCACCTGCAATCTGCTCGCTTGCGGTCATGCCTATCGAAGCGGCGGTACCTACACCATCACAGTCAGTGCAAAAAACAGTAAGGGAATGGCTGGCGTGCCGGTGGCAGCTACCATAAGAGTGGCGGAGATTCCCGGAGCCACTGCATTGAATACCAATGGTAATGCAACGCAGAATTTCATTGACATGACAAATCCTCGCGGTAACCCTTCCTTTTATATTTCTTCCAGTGTCTACCACGACGCATCTGGCAACACCGCAAAACTTCAAAATGCCATCAAACGTGCCGCAGCCAACAACCGGCTTGCCGAGCAAGAGATAGTATTACCGGCTGGGGCAGTGTTTGCGGGTCCGATAGTGTTGCCGGCGCCGGTGGGAGGTAAATACATAACCATCCGCAGTGGAAGTTTGCCTTCGTTGCCT
>Ga0209341_10000379_pt1 | contig 46093 bp, 45 predicted proteins | sample RifCSP13_2_FD_184020 | JGI IMG/M metagenome (GOLD analysis project Ga0209341, IMG submission 184020) | Soil microbial communities from Rifle, Colorado - Rifle CSP2_sed 13_2 (SPAdes) (version 2) | ecosystem: Environmental > Terrestrial > Deep subsurface > Rock core/Sediment | place: Rifle...
GGCCGCCGCCGCCGAGCCCGAGGCCGCCGCCGCCGAGCCCGAGGCCGCCGCCGCCGAGCCCGAGGCCGCCGCCGCCGAGCCCGAGGCCGCCGCCGCCGAGCCCGAGGCCGCCGAGCCGGCTGCCGCGCCGGAAGCCGGCTCGCCGGAAGCCGCCGCGCAACCGAAGCCCGCGACGCGCCCGAGGACGAAGGCCAAGGCGGCCCCGGCGGCCAAGCCCGAGCCGGAGGCGACGAGCCCCGCCGCCACCGACGACGAAGTCGACACCACGTCGGACGCCTGACCGGTGTTCGAGTCGATCCTCAACGCCTTCCGGGCGCCGGACATCCGGCGCCGGATCCTGTTCGTCCTCGGGATCCTCGTCGTCTACCGGCTTCTGGCCCAGGTGCCGCTGCCGGGGGTGAATCGCGATGAGCTGGCGAAGTTCTTCGAGGACAACCAGGCGTTCGGGATCCTGGACCTCTTCGCCGGGGGCGGCCTGTCATCGCTGTCGATCGTCGGCCTGACGATGAACCCGTACATCAACGCCTCGATCATCATGCAGCTGATGCAGGGGGTCATTCCCTCGCTCCAGGCGCTGAGCCGCGAGGGTGAGTACGGCCGCCAGCGGCTGAACCAGTACACCCGCTACCTCACGGTTCCGATGGCCTTCCTCCAGGCCTTCGGGATCCTGTCCGCCCTGAACGCGAGCGGGATCATCGTCGGCGGCTTCGGGCTCGGCAACGCGATGTCGTGGGTCCAGATGGTCACGATGGTCGCCGGTGCCGTCGTCCTCATGTGGCTGGGCGAGCTGATCACAGAGAAGGGCATCGGCAACGGCATCAGCTTCATCATCTTCGCCGGCATCGTCAGCCAGGCGCCGGGGGCCGTCGGGAGCCTCCTGCAAGGCAACCTGCCCCTCCGCGACATCGTCCTCTTTGCGGCGCTCGCCATCGTTGCCGTCGGCGTGATCATCTACATCCAAGAGGGCCAGCGGCGGATCCCGATCCAGTACGCCAGCCGCGTCCGCGGCCGTCGGATGTACCAGGGCGGGCAGACATTCCTGCCGCTCCGGGTCAACCTGGCCGGCGTGATCCCGATCATCTTCGCGATCTCGATCCTCCAGTTCCCGGCCCAGCTCGCCCTCTACTTCTCGTTCTCGACGGTCGAGGGTGTGCGGAACGTCGCAACGGCCATCGCCGGCTTCCTGTCCTCGACGACCCCCCAGTACGCGATCATGTACTTCCTGCTGACGGTGGGCTTCACCTACTTCTATACGGCCTTCACGTTCAAGCCCGATGAGACCGCCGAGCAGCTTCGCAAGAACGGCGGGTTCATCCCCGGCATCCGGCCCGGCCGGCCGACCCAGGACTACCTCGCCCGGGTCGTCTCCAGGATCACGATCGCCGGGGCGCTGTTCCTGGGGTCCGTGGCCGTCGGCCCGGTCGTCGCCGGCGTCCTCGATCCCAACCTGACGGGCATCGCCCTCGGCGGTACGGGGCTCCTCATCGTCGTCTCGGTCGTCGTCGAGACGATGAAGCAGATCGAAGCGCAGCTCATGATGCGCAACTACGAAGGCTTCATCCGATGACCTCGGCGTCGGCCGGGACGGCCCATGCCGGCGTTGCGGCCTCCGCTCCCTCGCTCACGCACCTTGGAGTGCGCTCGCTCGGGTGCTCGGCCGCGCCTTGGCCTGGACGCGTCCGGGCCGACGCGACTGGCACGACGGAGACGAGCGCTTCGCCCGGATGACCCTCGTCGTCCTCCTGGGAGCCCCGGGTGCGGGGAAGGGCACCCAGGCGGCGGTCCTCCGGGACCGGCTGGGAATCCCGCACATCGCGACCGGCGATCTGTTTCGGGCGGCCGTCCGCGACGCGACGCCGGTGGGTCTTGAGGCCAGGGCCTACATGGATGCCGGCAGGCTCGTCCCCGACGGCGTCACCATCCGCCTTCTCGAGGAGCGCCTCGGACGGCCCGACGCGGCGCGGGGCGCGCTCCTCGACGGCTTCCCCCGAACCGTCGTCCAGGCGAAAGCCCTCGACGCCTTCCTCGCCGGCCGAGGTGACCGCGTGGCTGCCGCGCTGCTCATCGACGTCCCTGCGGAGGACCTCGTGGAGCGCCTTTCCGGGCGGTGGATCTGCCGGGCGGCCGGCCACCCCTACCACCTGCCCATGAACCCTCCCCGGGTGCCTGGCGTCTGCGACATCGATGGGTCGGCCCTGATCCAGCGCGACGACGACAAGCCCGAGACGATTCGCGCCCGGCTGGCGAGCCAGCTCGCCGACCTCAACGCCGTCATCGAGCACTACCGATCGACCGGGGCCCTCCGAACCGTCGACGGCCGCCAGTCGATCGGCGAGGTCTCGGCGGGTCTTCTCGGGGCCATCGAAGCGATCGACGCCGGCGCCGCGGGGCGGGCCTGAAGCGTGGTCACCCGGAAGTCGCGCCGCGAGATCGAGCAGATGCGTCGTGCCGGCCGTGTCGTCGCCGAAGTCCTGGCCCTCGTCGAGGAGGAGCTCCGCCCCGGCGTCACGACCGGCCAGCTGGACCGCCTCGCCGAGGAGCACATCCGGGCGTCCGGGGGGATCCCGTCCTTCAAGGGCTATCTCGGCGGCGGCCGCTACGGACGTGGCCCGACGGCCTTCCCGGCGAGCACCTGCATCTCGATCGACAGCGAGGTCGTCCATGGCATCCCCGGCGATCGGGTCGTCCGTGACGGCCAGATCGTGTCTGTCGACGTCGGCGCGATCGTCGACGGCTGGCACGGCGACGCCGCCCGGACGTTCGTCGTCGGCGGCGCGTCGGCGGCGGTCGATGAGCTCGTCACGGCGACCCGCATGGCCCTCATGGCGGGGATCGGCGCGGCCGTCGCCGGCAACCGCGTCGGCGACATCTCGGCAGCGGTCGAGGACATCGGTCGCGAGCATGGCTACGGGATCGTGCGCCAGTTCGTCGGGCACGGGATCGGGACGGAGATGCACCAGGATCCCCAGGTCCCCAACTACCGGACGGGCTCGCGAGGGCTGGAGCTTCAGCCCGGGATCTGCCTCGCCATCGAGCCGATGTTCACGCTCGGCGGCCACGACGTGGAGGTCCTGCCCGATCACTGGACGGTCGTGACCGCCGACGGTTCGCTGGCCGCCCATTTCGAGCACACCATCGCCGTGACCGACAACGGTCCCGAAATTCTCACGAGCATCTGACCGTGGCCGAGGTCGGGCCAGCCCCGGTCGGCGACGACCCAGCGGTCGCGGCGTTCGGTCGGGTCCTGGCCGCGATCGCGCGATCCGACTTCAACCTCCGCGACGTCCTCCAGTCGGTGGTCGAAGAGGCCGCGGAGCTGTGCCAGGCCGACGTGGCCGACATCGCGGTTCGCCACGGGTCGGTGTACCGCATGTCGGCGTTCACGGGGTTCTCGGCCGAGTTCGAGGAGCTCGTCTCCGGCCTCGTGTACGAGCCCGGCGGGGGATCGGTGGTCGCCAGGGCCCTTCGCGACGCGCAAGTGGTGCAGATCGAGGACGTCCTGGTCGATCCCGAGTTGACCAACGCCGAGGTCCAGCGCGCCGGGGGCTTCCGCACCGACCTTGGCGTTCCGATCCGGTTCGACGACCAGGTGATCGGGGTCATCGCCGCGGCCAGGAACGACGTCCGACCATTCTCGGAGCGGGAGGTCGGCCTCGTGGAGCACTTCGCCGACCAGGCCGCCATCGCGATTCGCCTTGCCCAGCTCTTCGAGACCATCGAGCGCCAGCGGACGGAACTAGCGCGGTATGCGCCGCAGGCGGCGGAGCTGCTCTCGTCCATCGAGGGCGAGGCCATGCTGGCGGGTCACCGTCGGGAGATCACGGCCCTGTTCGCGGACCTCCGAGGCTTCACGGCGTTCGCCGAGCGCGCTGATCCCGAGGAAGTGCTGGGCGTCTTGCGGCAGTACCACGCGACGGTCGGCGAGCTCGCGGTTCGTGACGGCGGGACGGTGGAGCATTTCGCCGGCGACGGCTTGATGGTCTTCTACAACGACCCCACGCTCATCGCGGACCATCAGCTCGCAGCCGTCCGGACCGCTTGCGAGATGCGCGATCGCTTCGCCGCGCTGTCCGCCGCGTGGCGGAAGCGCGGGTACGAGCTTGGGCTCGGGATCGGCATCGCCACGGGCTACGCGACGGTCGGCCGGATCGGCTTCGAAGGCCGCTACGACTACGGGGCGATCGGGACCTCGGTCATCCTGGCGTCGCGCCTCTCGTCAGCCGCAGCGGCCGGCCAGGTGCTCATCAGTCAGCGTGTCATGGCGATGGTCGAGGACCTCTTCGACACCGAGCCCGTGCCGGACCTCGAGCTGAAGGGTTTCAGCACGCCGATCACCGCCCACTCTGTTCGGGCCTGCGCGCCGAACCCGCCGGCTGACTGAACGAGGGCGTCGCGCGGTTGCCTCGGACTGACGATTTCTGATACGCTACATGTTCGTGTGTCGGCCCGCCGGGCCGGCACTCGCCGTGAGAAAGGGACACAGCACCGCCCGTGGCCAAGCGAGACGCGATCGAAGTCGAAGGGACGGTCCTCGAGCCGCTCCCGAACACCATGTTCGCGGTCGAGCTGGAGAATGGCCACCGCGTGCTGGCCCACATCTCCGGCAAGCTTCGGATGAACTTCATCCGGATCCTGCCGGGCGACCGAGTCAGGGTCGAGCTCTCCCCGTACGACCTGACCCGCGGTCGGATCACCTACCGTCTGAAGTAGAGCATTCGTTCGGCCCGCCTCCCGGGCGCGAACCCCAGGTATCGAGGATCCGTTGAAAGTCAGAGCCTCCATCAAGGCGCGCTGCGACAACTGCAAGGTCATTCGCCGCCACGGGACCGTGATGGTCATCTGCACGAACCCGAAGCACAAGCAGCGGCAGGGGTAGCCCGATGGCACGAATCGCCGGCATCGACATCCCCCGCGAAAAGCGGGTCGAGGTCGCCCTGACGTACATCTACGGGATCGGCCTGCCCACGGCCACGAAGATCCTGACCCAGACGAACGTCAACGCGGATACCCGGGTCCGGGACCTCACGGAGGAGCAGGTCAATCGCCTCCGCGAGCTCATCGACCGGCGCTACAAGGTGGAGGGCGACCTCCGCCGCGAGGTGGCGTTGAACGTCAAGCGACTCATCGAGATCGGCTCGTACCGCGGCCTCCGCCATCGGCGGAACCTCCCGGTCCGGGGCCAGCGGACGAAGACCAACGCCCGGCAGCGGCGCGGACCGAAGAAGACGGTCGGCGCGCGGCGCAAGGCGACGAAGTAGCCGTCACGAGGGACATCGACACGCATGGCTGAACGGAAGCGGGCCGTCAAGCAGCGGCGCCGGGAGAAGAAGAACGTGCCCCAGGGGCACGTCCACGTCCAGGCGTCGTTCAACAACACGATCATCACGATCACGGACCCGATGGGCGCGGTGATCAGCTGGGGCTCCGCCGGCGTGGCCGGCTTCAAGGGCTCCCGGAAGAGCACGCCCTACGCCGCCGCCATGTCCGCCGACATCGCCGCCCGCAAGGCGATGGAGCACGGCATGCGCCAGGTCGAGGTCTACGTGAAGGGCCCCGGCGCCGGCCGCGAGCAGGCCATCCGCTCGCTCCAGACGGCCGGCCTGGAGGTCACCGCGATCACCGACGTGACGCCGATCCCCCACAACGGCTGCCGCCCGCCCAAGCGGCGCCGGGTCTGAGAGAGGGGATCGCATGGCCCGCTACACCGCATCGGTCTGTCGTCTCTGCCGCCGGGAGGGCACCAAGCTCTTCCTGAAGGGCACGCGCTGCTACACCAAGAAGTGCGCCTTCGAGCGCCGCCCCAGCCCGCCCGGCCAGCATGGCGTCCGCCGCCGCAAGATGGGCGACTTCGGCATCCAGCTGCGCGAGAAGCAGAAGGTCCGTCGCGTCTACTCCGTCCTCGAGCGACAGTTCCACAACTACTTCGTGGAGGCCGGCAACCTCGAGGGCGTGACCGGCGAGAACCTCCTTCGATTCCTCGAGACGCGGCTCGACAACGTGGTCTTCCGTCTCGGCTTCGCGACCTCGCGGGCGCAGGCCCGCCAGCTCGTCAACCATGGCCACTTCGCGGTCAACGGCACACCGACCGATGTCGCGTCGTACGTGGTGAAGCCCGGCGACCGGATCGAGGTTCGCGAATCGCGCCGCGATCGCGAGCCGTTCAAGATCGCCAAGGAGACACTCCGGTCCCATCAGGCCCCGGAGTGGCTCAGCCTGGAGCCGGCCCGCCTGGCGGGCTCCGTCCTCAGCCTGCCCCGTCGCGACCAGATGCCGCTCGACCTCAACGAGCAGCTCGTGGTCGAGTTCTACTCGAGGTAACCCGAACCCATGATCGAACTCGAGAGCCCGCAGATCGAGCCCGTCGAGGAAGTCGGCACGTACGCCAAGTACGAGGCCGGCCCCCTCCAGGCCGGCTACGGCGTCACCCTCGGCAACGCGCTCCGGCGCGTCCTCCTGTCATCGCTCGAGGGTGCCGCGGTCACGTCCATCCAGATCCGGGACGTGTACCAGGAGTTCTCGACGATCCCGGGCGTCAAGGAGGACGTCACCCAGATCGTCCTGAACGTCAAGAAGCTCCGTCTCAAGAGCTTCGCGACCCATCCCGTCCAGCTCCGCCTCACCAAGAGCGGCGCCGGACCGGTGCTGGCCGCCGATCTCCTCGAGTCGGCCGACGTCGAGATCGTCAACCCGGACCTCGTCCTGATGACCCTCGACTCCGACGACGTGACGATCGAGATGGACCTCACCGTCGAGCGCGGCGTGGGCTACCTGGGGGCAGAGCGCTCGGAGGCCCTCCCGATCGGGGTCATCGCCGTCGATGCGATCTTCACCCCCGTCCGGAAGGTCAACTACTGGGTCGAGAGCATGCGTGTCGGCCAGGTGACGAACTTCGACAAGCTCACGATCGAGATCGAGACCGACGGGACCATCGGCCCCGAGGAGTCCCTCAGCCGCGCGGCCGGGATCCTCGTCGAGCAGTTCCGCCCGTTCATCACGATCGGCCAGGCGGCGATGCCCGGAGATCGCGCCGGCGCGGGTGTCCCGCAGCTTCCGCCGAACATGCTGGACATGCCGATCGAGGAGCTCGACCTGCCGATGCGGGCCTACAACTCGCTGAAGCGCAACAACATCGTCAAGGTCGGCCAGCTCCTCCAGCTCAAGGATGACGACCTCCTCCGGATGCGGAACTTCGGCAAGAAGTCGCTCGACGAGATGAAGGAGCGCCTCCGGATGCGCGGCTTCATCCTGCCCGAGACCGAGCCGTCGGCCTTCGAGGGCGAGGGCGAGGGCGACGAGGTCGAGGCGTCGATCGAGGACGAGGACGCCTGAGATGGCCCACCGCATCGATGGGCGGAAGCTCAGCCGCAAGACCGGTCCCCGGATGGCTCTCTTCAAGAACCTGACCGTCTCGGTCCTCCGCTACGAGCGGGTCAAGACGACCGAGGCGAAGGCCAAGGAGGTCCAGGGCCGCGTCGAGCGGGTGATCACGCTCGCGAAGCAGGGTGACCTGGCGGCGCGCCGGCGAGTCGTCTCGGAGTTCCCGAACGAGCCGCTCGTCGTGACCAAGCTGTTCGACGAGATCGCCCCGAAGTACGCCGATCGGACGTCCGGCTACACCCGGATCGTGAAGATCGGCCAGCGCTCGGGCGATGCCGCCGAGATAGTCCAGATCGAGCTCGTGTAGGCGTCCGATGGGCGCCCGGCGGGGCGAAGCAGCAGGTGGCCGAGAGGCCACCCCTGTGCGATATCGAGCACGGGTCGAATACGACGGCACGGATTTCGCCGGGTACCAGCTGCAACCTGGGGCCCGGACCGTCCAGGGGGCGCTGGAGGCGGCGCTGGCCACTCTCTCGGGAGGGGTCAGGCAGCCCGTCGACGGCGCAGGTCGGACGGACGCCGGGGTCCACGCGACGGGGCAGGTCATCGCCTTCTCCTATGCGGGGCGCCTCGCGGCGGCCGAGCTGACCGAGGCCCTCAACGGCCTGCTTCCGCCGGATGTCGCGATTCGCGGCGTTCGTCGGGCGGCCCAGGGCTTCCACCCCCGCTACGCGGCGCGGTACCGGGAGTACCGCTACACCGTCTGGAACGGGCCGCGGAGCCCGCTCCGGGAGCGCACCGCGCTCCGGGTGCGGACCAACCTGGACGTGGACGCGATGGCGCGAGCCGCGACGGCCTTCGAGGGTCGCCACGACTTCAGCGCCTTCGGCGGGGCCGATCCGCAGCCGGTCCGGAACGTCCACCGCGTTCGGGTCCGGCGAGAGGGGAAACTGATCACGATCGATGTCCGCGCCGACGCCTTCCTGCGAGGGATGGTCAGGCGCATCGTCGCCGCCCTCCTCGCTGTGGGGGCGGGCAAGATGGATGACACAACGGTCATCGCGGCGCTAGCCGACGGACGACCGGCCCTCGACGGGGCAGCCGCCCCGGCGAAGGGACTGTGCCTCCGGAGGGTCGTCGTGGGACGGCCCGTCGTCATGGGACGGCGCGAACGGAGCAACGGAGAAGACGAGGAACGATGAACGCCAAGACCTACACGGTCCGGGAGAGCGAGATCGAGCGACGCTGGTTCGTCGTTGACGCGACGGGCCAGACACTCGGCCGCCTCGCGACACAGGTCGCCCGCGTCCTCTCCGGGAAGCACAAGCCCACCTACACGCAGCACCTCGACACGGGCGACCACGTGATCGTCCTAAATGCTTCGAAGGTCGCCGTCAGTCGTGACAAGGTCGAGAGCAAGCTCTACATCCGGCACAGCGGCCACCCGCAGGGCCTCAAGGAGGAGTCGCTCGGCAAGCTCCTCGAGCGCCGACCGGAGGAGGTCATCCGGCGGGCGGTCAAAGGCATGCTGCCGAGGACGCGCCTCGGGGCCCAACAGCTCCGCAAGCTGAAGGTCTACGCCGGCAACGATCACCCCCATCAGGCCCAGCAGCCTGAGCCGCTCGCCTGACGGAGGAGCCACGATGTCCACCCCTGCCTTCAACACGGGAACCGGCCGGCGCAAGACCGCCGTCGCCCGGGTCCGGCTGCTGCCCGGCGAGGGCGAGATCGTCGTCAACGGTCGCTCGCTCGCCGAGCACTTCGGGAACGCGATCGACGAGGCCGATGTCAAGATGCCGTTCCGGGTCACCGGCACCGAGGGCCGCTTCAACGCGATGATCAAGGTCGAAGGCGGCGGCGTGACCGGCCAGGCCGGCGCCATCCGTCACGGCATCGCCCGGGCGCTCCTGGAGCTCGATCCCGACGGCCACCGCCTGCCCCTCCGCCAGGCCGGCCTCCTGACCCGCGACCCGCGGATGAAGGAGCGCAAGAAGTATGGACTCAAGAGGGCCCGTAAAGCCCCCCAGTACACGAAGCGGTAGCGGCGCCGGCTGACGCCCGATGCGTGCGTTGCGGGCATCGGCCCGTGATGTGCGCCGCTAGAGTTCGCTGATGGAGACCGGACTCGAACCCGCGCGGCCTCTCCGCGGACGGGATCTCCTCAGCGCGGGTGACCTGAGCCCGGACGAGGTTCGGCGCGTCTTCGGGACCGCGGCGGCGCTGAAGGCCGAGTTCCTCGCCTCGCGGCGGCACGCGCGGCCGCCGCTGGTCCGGCGGACGCTGGCGATGCTCTTCGAGCGGCCGAGCCTGCGGACCCGGGTGACGTTCGAGGCGGGCATGATCCAGCTCGGCGGGGGCGCGATCCAGCTCACCTCGGGCAACGTCGGCTGGGGCGTCCGCGAGTCGGTCGCCGACGTGGCCCGCAATCTCCAGGGCTTCGTCGACGCGATCGTCATCCGGACCGGGGTCCACCAGATCGCCGTCGAGCTGGCGGCCGCCGCCGACATCCCGGTCATCAACGCCCTGACCCTCCACGAGCATCCCTGCCAGGCGCTGGCCGACGTCTTCACCCTGCGCGAGACGTTCGGCCGCCTCGATGGCCTCGTCGTCGCCTTCGTCGGCGACGGCAACAACGTCTTCCACTCGCTGGCCCTCGTCGCGGCCGGTCAGGGCGCCCAGGTCCGGCTCGCCCATCCGCCCGGCTACGCCCCGGACCCGGCAATCGTCGATCGGGCCACCGTGCTCGCGGCGGCGTGCGGCGGCAGCCTGGTCGTGGGTCACGATGCCCGGGCCATCGTTGCCGGCGCCGACGTCATCTATACCGACGCGTGGACGTCGATGGGCCAGGAAGCCGAGGCCGACGAGCGACGCGTCGCATTCGCGGCCTACCAGGTCGGCGAGGCGCTCTGCGCGGCCGCCGGGCCGCAGGCGCGGGTGATGCACTGCCTGCCGGCACATCGCGGCGAGGAGATCACGTCCGAGGTCATGGACGGGCCGAGGAGCCTCGTCTTCCAGCAGTCGGAGAACCGGCTCCATGTCCAGAAGGGTCTCCTGGTCGAGCTCCTCGGTGACCCGGGGTAGGATGCGGGTGCGATGAGCCAGGCCCTCTACGAGGAGTACAAGGAGGCGCTCCGGCGGGGCCACGTGGCCGCGCTCCGTGGCCGCCTCGACGTCGCCGAGGCCGCCTACCGGGCCGCCGCGGCGATCGCCCCGGACCGCGCCCTGCCGTACGTCAGCCTGGGCGCCGTCCTCCGTCGGGCAGAACGCATCGACGATGCCCTTGCGTCGTTCGGGGTCGCCCTCAGTCTGGCACCCGAGGACGAGGGGGCACTGCGCGGCCGGGCCGAGCTGCAGGCCGAGCGTGGCCGACGGGCGGAGGCGGCCCTCGATTTCGAGACGCTGGCAGGCGTCCTCGAACGTGCCGGCCGGCTGACCGACGCCGCCGACGCCGCACGACGGGCACTCGAGCTCGCCGAATCGCGATCGCGCCGGCGCGAGATGGAACGCCTGGGTGGACTCCTGCGAGGCAGCGGCGAGGACCGCGACGCCGTCGACGCGCTCGATCGTGCGCTGCGGATCCTGGAGGCCGTCGAGGCGCCCGCCGAGCCAGCCGTGGATGTCGCTGGGGCGGCGCCGCCGCCGGCCGCACCGGGGGCTTCCTCGGCCGCCGACGCGGGATCCGCGCCGACCGCCGAGCCAGGGCCCGGAGACGTGGCGCGGCAGGAGCCCGAGCCCGGGGTCCCGGCCCCACCACCGGAGCCGGCCGTCCTGCGGGCCGTTGCGGACGCCCTGCTCGACAGCGGTGACGTCCGCGGCGGGACCGAGCGGCTCCTGGCGCTCGCCGAGCTTCATCGGGCCGCCGGGCGGCTCGACGCCGCGATGGACGCCTGCCTCGCGCTCCTCGTCTTGACGCCCTCCGACCATCGCCTCCAGCGCGAGATCGCGGCCGTCCAGCTCGATCGCGGCTGGACCGCCACGGCGTCGGAGAAGCTCCGCCTGCTCGCCCGCCTGGCGGATCTCGACGGGGACGCCGAGGCACGGAGCGCGATCGCCGCCTTCGCCGCCGAGCGAGGTCTCGAGACGCCGCCGGGGTCGGTGCCGGCGGGCTGACGCGGTACACTCGCCGGACGATGCCGCAGCTCATCGCGTCGATCCTGGACCAGGTCCGGCCCACGACGCTCCTCGACATCGGGCTCACCGCGGTCCTCATCTACTGGCTCTTCAGCCTCATCCGCGGGACCCGAGCGGTTCGCCTGGTGATCGGCGTCAGCGTCCTCTTCGTCGTCTACTTCGCGGCCCAGGCGCTGTCACTCCGGCTCCTCACCCAGATCCTCCAGGCCGGCGCCGTCGTCGGCCTCGTCGCGGTCGTGGTGATCTTCCAGCCAGAGCTCCGCCGGGCCCTCGAGCGGATCGGGCGGGTCGGGTCGTTCGCCTGGCTCTTCCCAGCCGAGAACCGGGAAGCCGAGGAGGTCGCGACGAGGGTCGCCAGGGCCGCCGCGCTCCTGTCCGGCGACGGCCACGGGGCGCTCATCGTCCTCGAGCGGGACACCGGCCTCGAGGAGATCGCCGAATCCGGGGTGATGATCCACGGCGACCTGTCGGTGGACCTGCTTCGCACGATCTTCATGCCCCGGACCGCCCTCCACGACGGTGCGGTCATCGTCCGGGGCACCACGGTCCTCGCCGCCGGCGCCCTGTTGCCGCTGGCCGAGACGACTGTCCACACCGAGCGGCTCGGAACCCGCCACCGGGCCGCCCTCGGGATCACCGAGCAGACCGACGCGGTCGTGGTCGTCATCTCCGAGGAGAATGGCCAGGTCAGCCTCGTGGAGCGAGCCCGGATCGTCCGCAACCTCGGCGAGCTCCAGCTGGCCCGGGCCATCAGGGCGCTCCTGGATCCGCAGGCCGACGGCAGCCGATTCCGCTTCCGCTCGACCGCCCAGACGACCCGGCGGAGGCCGACGATCGGTGGCCTGGGACGGCTCGTCGGGCGCAGCCCGACCCCGCCACCCTCTCGCGAGGGGGCGGCCCCCGGAGACGGCATTCCGGCTCGCGAGGCGCCGGCCAGCGCCGATCCGGCTGCGCAGCCGCCCGCGCAGCCGCCCGAGCCGGCCCCGACCGGGCCCCCCGGCCGATGACCCGGATTCTCGGGCTGGTCGTCCACAACTGGCCCCTGAAGCTGGCAGCCGTCGCCCTGGCGACCCTGCTCTACGCCGGGCTCGTTATCTCGACGAACGCGAAGGTCTTCCCGGTCAGCATCCCGATCGAGGCGACCGGCGTCACCTCCGAGGTCACGATCCTGTCGGACCTCGGGGCGGTTCGGGAGGTCCGCTACCTGGCCCCCGAGGACCTGGGCCTCCGCCTCGATAGCTCGAACTTTCGGGCCACGGTGGACCTGAGCGACATCAACCCGGCCGAGCGCCGGAAGTCGGTCGACGTGAGGGTCGAGGCGATCGATCCGCGGGTCACGGTCCTGGACTGGGAGCCCCACCGGATCGTCGTCGAGTTCGACGTCGTCGTCAGCCGCGTCGTCCCGGTCAGGGCCGTCATCGGGCCGGTCCCGAGCGGCCTCGATGTCGGCGATCTGATCGTCGAGGACGACGAGGTGACGGTGGAGGGCGCGGCCTCCCTCGTCGAGCGGATCGTCGAGGTCCAGGCGCGTGTCTCTGTCGACGCCTCGGGCATCGACGTCAACCGCCTCGTCGACCTGCTGCCGGTCGACCTCGCCGGGGAGGTCGTCTCGCCGGTCGACGTAAAGCCCGGCTCGACCCGCGTCCGGCTGCCGATCTTCAGCGACCGCCAGACGAAGACCCTGCCGATCCGGCCGGTCGTGGCCGGCTCGCCGGCCCTGGGCTTCGAGGTGGCCGCGGTGACCGTCGAACCGATCGTCGTGGCGGTGGAGGGCGACGCCGACGACCTCGTCGTGCTCGAGGTCGCGGACACCTCGCCGGTCACGATCACGGGTGCCACCTCGGATGTCACGGTCGTCGCGACGCTCGAGCTCCCGGACGGCGTCCAGGCTCTCGGCAGCGTCACGATCACCGTCACCGTAACGCTTCGCCCGGTGACCGCCTCGCGGTCCTTCGAGGCGGGGCTGATCCTCGTCGGCGCGCGGGCGGACCGGGAGTACGCCCTCTCGACCGACCGCGTGCTGGTCACGATCGGCGGCTCGATCGCCGACCTCGATCGGCTCTCGGGCTCCGACCTCGTCCTGACCCTCGACGTCACCGGCCTCGACGTCGGGAGCCATGAGGTCAGCGTGAGCGCGAACCTCCAGACGGGGCTTACGCTGATCGGCGCCAGCCCCGACCCGATCACTGTCACGATCAGCGCGCCGCCAGCCTCGGCCAGCCCGTCGCCCTGACGCGCCGGATTGCCCCGCCCCACAATCGATCGGCCTGCCAGCCCGCTCCGGAGGATCGACCGACCGTGCCCCGCCTGTTCGGAACCGACGGCATCCGCGGCGTCGCCAACGTCGAGCTCAAGCCGACGACCGCCTACGCCCTCGGACGGGCGACGGCCCACCGCCTCGTCGGCGTCCGGGGCGCGATCGTCGTCGGCCAGGACACGCGGCGCTCGTGCGATCTCTTCGTGGCGGCGATCACGGCGGGCGCCACGAGCCTCGGCACGGACGTCCACCAGGTCGGGATCGTGCCCACCCCGGCCCTCGCCTTCCTCGCCGGCGGTGGGGAGTACGCCGCCGGGATCATGGTCTCCGCGTCCCACAACCCTGCGGCCGACAATGGGCTCAAGGTCCTCGACCAGGACGGCCTGAAGCTCGACGACACGGTCGAGGACGAGCTCGAGCAGCTGATCTGGCGAACAGAGGAGCTCGGCGGCGTCGGGAACGACGACCTGGGCGTGGCGGTCGATGCGCGCGAGCGCGTGGCCCGCTACGTGACCGACCGGACCCGGCTCGCCTCGGCCGTGAATGCCGGCGGCTTGCGGATCATCCTCGACGCGGCGAACGGCTCGGGAAGCGGGGTGGGGCCCGAGATCCTGCGGGCGAGCGGGGCGGGCGTCGAGGTCATCAACGCCATGCCCGACGGGACGAACATCAACCTCCACTGCGGCGCGACCGACCCGGCGGGCCTGGCCCGTGCCGTCGCCGAGCGCGGCGCCGACGTGGGCTTCGCCCTCGACGGCGATGCCGATCGACTCATCGCGGTCGATTCCGGCGGCCGCGTCGTCGATGGCGACCAGATCCTCGGCATCCTCGCCCTCGAGCGCCTCGGCCGCGATGCCCTGGCGGGGCGGACGCTCGTCGTCTCTGTCCTCTCGAACGGCGGGCTCCAGGCCGCCGTCGAAACAGCCGGCGGGACCGTGGTTCGGACGCCCGTCGGCGACAAGTACATCCTCGAGGGCATGCAGGTCGCCGGGGCCGGCCTCGGCGGCGAGAAGAGCGGCCACGTCATCGTCCGCGAGCACACGACGTCCGGGGACGGCATCGTGACCGCCCTCGAGATCCTCCGGGTCATGACCTCGGCCCGGCGACCCCTGGCTGACCTGGCGGCGACCATCCCGCTCCTGCCACAGCAACAGCGTGCGGTCCGGGTGCGTCATAAGGACCAGTGGGAGGGGGATCCGGTCCTCCAGCGGGCCATTCGCGAGGCGGAAGCGCGCCTCGGGGGCGCCGGCCGGATCCTCGTCCGGCCGTCCGGCACGGAGCCCGCCCTGCGGGTGATGGTCGAAGGGCCGGACGCCGAGGTGGTGGCGGAGCTGGCCGACACGCTCGCGGCGATCGCGGCCGAGCGACTACACTGACCCAGGTGCCCTCCCCATCGAGCCAGGAACCACCCGGCGGCGGCCGGGCGACACAACGAAGGACCTGAACCGATGTGCGGCATCGTCGGCTACACCGGGCCCCGCGAGGCGGGGCCGATCCTCATCGAGGGGCTCCGGCGCCTCGAGTACCGGGGCTACGACTCGGCGGGCATCGCCCTGGTCGACGAGGAGGGCGACCTCTTCGTCGAGAAGAAGGCCGGCAAGCTCGCCAACCTGACAACGGCGATCGCCGATCGGACTCCCCACGCCGCGATGGGCCTGGCCCATACCCGTTGGGCGACCCATGGCCGGCCGAACGACCTCAACGCCCACCCCCACGTCGACTGCAGCGGCAAGATCACGGTCATCCACAACGGCATCATCGAGAACTTCCGGGAGCTCCGCGACGGGCTTGAAGCCCGGGGCCACACCCTCGAATCCGAGACCGATACCGAGGCGCTCGCCCACCTCGTCGAGGAGGCCTACGAGGGCGACCTGGCCGACGCGGTCCGGGCCGCCCTGCGCCGGGTGGAGGGCGCCTACGCCATCGTGGTCATGCATCGCGAGGAGGCCGGGCGGCTCGTGGGTGCTCGCCAGGACGTGCCCCTCGTCGTCGGCCTCAACGGCGAGGAGACGTTCATCGCCAGCGACGTGGCGGCGATCCTGGCCCACACCAACCGCGTCGTCTACCTCCACGAGGGCGACGTTGCCGACGTCCGGCCGAGCGGCGTCGTCGTGACCGACGTCCACGGGACCGTCCGGGAACGCCCCGAGACCGTGGTCGACTGGTCGCCCGAGGTCGCCGAGAAGGGCGGCTACGAGCATTTCATGCTCAAGGAGATCCACGAGCAGCCCGATGCCCTCCGCCAGTCGCTGGCCGGACGGGTGGGCCGCGACGACCGGATCCACGTCGCCGAGATCGAGCCGCTTGCCGACGTCCTGCGCGACGTGACGAGGATCGAGCTCGTGGCCTGCGGGACCGCATCCTACGCAGCGCTCGTGGGAGCCTCGGCACTGGAGCGCTGGACGGGCCTGCCGGCGCGCGTGACCGTCGGGTCGGAGTTCCGCTACAGCCCGCCGCCGCTCGATGGGAGGACGCTCGTCATCGCCGTGACCCAGTCCGGCGAGACGGCCGACACGATCGCCCCGACCCGCTTTGCCCGCGAGCAGGGCTGCCCGATCATCGCGGTGACGAACACCGTCGGCTCGGCGATCACCCGCGAGGCCGACGCTGTCCTCTTCCTCCAGGCCGGTCCCGAGATTGCGGTGGCGGCCTCCAAGACGTTCGTGACCCAGGTCACGACGCTCGTCGTGCTCGCGGCAGCCATCGCCCGTCTCCGCGGCTCCCTCGATGAGCCAGCCGAGCGGGAGCTCGGAGCGGCCCTCCGCGGGCTGCCCGAGGCCGCGGCCACCACCCTGGCCTGGAATGCCCCGAGGGCCCGTGACCTGGCGCGCCGCTACGTGAACTCGCGGGGGTTCATGTTCGTCGGACGCGGTTCGACGTACCCGGCAGCCCTCGAGGGTGCCCTCAAGCTCAAGGAGATCAGCTACGTCCATGCCGAGGGCTACCCGGCCGGCGAGCTGAAGCACGGCCCGATCTCACTCCTCGACGCGGAATGCCCGCTCGTCGCCGTCGCGACGCGCTCGTCGACCTACGACAAGCTCATCAGCAACGTCATGGAGGGCCGGGCTCGCGACGCCCGGGTCATCGCCGTCGCGACCGAGGGCGATCCCCAGATCGAGCGCTTCGCCGACGATGTCTGTTGGGTACCCGATACCCACGAGGCCGTCAGCGCGGTCCTGGCGATCATCCCCCTCCAGCTGTTCGCCTACCACACCGCAATCGCGCGCGGCACGGACGTCGACCAGCCGCGCAACCTGGCGAAGTCGGTCACGGTGGAGTAGACGAACCCGTGGGCCGGCAACCTCCCCGGGGAACCGATGAGCGGCCCCCCGCGGCCGTGCCCGCCGGTACGACGGAGCTCGGGATCGACATCATCAAGGTCGCCCGGATCCGGGACACGCTCGAGCGCTTCGGGGGGCGCTTCTCGGGGCGCGTCCTGACGCCGACCGAGCAACGCTACGTCCGCGACCGCCCCGAGACGTTCGCCGGCCGCTGGGCGGCCAAGGAGGCGGTCAGCAAGGTCCTGGGGCTCGGCGTCCGGGGCATCGGCTGGCGCGACATCGAGGTCGAACGGCTCCCGACCGGCCAGCCGGCCGTCCGGCTTCACGGCCGGGCCGCCGAGCGCGCGGAGCAGCTCGGGATGGACCGGATCGCCCTCTCGATCACCCATGAATCGGACTACGCCGTGGCAATCGCCTTCGGGGTCCGGACGGCGGGGGGGCGGTACGTCTTTCCGCTCGACATCGAGGCACGGCTCGACGAGCGCGAGCGGCGCATCCTCGCCCGGATGGAACGCCTGCGGGCGCTGCACGAGACGATCGCCACGGAGCGGGACGGTGGCTGAGCGGACCCTGGGGTTCGGGCGGCGGGCGACCGACGCCGACGACGCCGCCCCGGCGACGGCGGCGGCTGTCCCGGTCATGAGCGACCGCTCCGTCGCGACCCTCCTGCCGGCCCGGCCGGTCCGCGGCCACAAGGGCACGTTCGGAAAGCTCCTCGTGATTGCCGGCTCGCTCGACTACGCCGGGGCCGCGCTCCTCGTCTGCCGCGCCGCGGGGCGCGCCGGGGCCGGCCTCGTGACCCTCGCCGTCCCCGAATCGCTCCAGCCCCTCTTCGCCGCCAAGGTCGTCGAGGCGACCACGATGGCCCTGCCCGAGGACGACGTCGAGGAGGTGGACCCGGAGCCCGCCCTCGCCCGGATCCTCGACCACGAGCACGACGCGATCGTCCTGGGCCCCGGTCTCCGGCCCGGCCTCGCCACGACCGAGCTCGTCCGCGAGCTCCTCGGCGCGGGCGACGAGGAATCCCCGTCACCCATCGTCCTCGACGCCGAGGCGCTCCGGTCGATGGCGACGCTCGGCGAGTGGCAGACGGCGGCGACCCGGCCGGCCGTCCTGACGCCCCATCCCGGCGAGTTCGCCCGCCTGCGGGCCGGCACCGGCGTGGATCCAGCCTCCGACGGCGACCTCGCCGCCGATGACGAGGCCCGCTCGACGGCCGCCCGTGACGCCGCCACGAGCTGGCGCCAGGTTGTCGTCCTCAAGGGCGCCCGGACCGTCATCGCCGAGCCGGACGGGACCGTGTCCGTCGCCCCGTTCGAGAACCCGGCCCTCGCTACCGGCGGGACGGGCGATGTCCTCGCCGGCATCATCGGGGCGCTCCTCGCCCAGGGCCTGAAGCCGGCCGAGGCCGCTCGCCTCGGGGTCTACCTCCATGGGATGGCCGGCGAGGCCGTCCGCGAACGGCTCGGCGACGCCGGCCTTCTGGCCGGCGACCTGCCCGAGGCGATCCCGGCCGCACGGAAGCGGCTCGCCGCCGTGGCCGAGCGGTTGCGGCCCGGCAAGCGCCTCGGCTTCGCCGTCGGCGAGCCGGCCGGAGCGACCGACTGAGCGCCCGCGGCGGCGCGCGGACCATCCCGCCGTCCATCGACGTCCGGCTCGAGCGCGCGGGCCTGCCGCCGCTCCCGCGAACGGCGTGGCTGGAGATCGACCTCGACGCCCTCGTGGCGAACCTCGCCACCATCCGCCGGCAGGCCGGTCCGGGCGTTCCCGTCCATCCGGTCGTCAAGGCTGATGCCTACGGCCACGGGGCGGGCCCCGTCGCCCGGGCCCTCCAGGCCGCCGGTGCCGACGGCTTCTGCGTCGCCGCGTTCGACGAGGCCGTGGCCCTCCGCAAGGCCGGGATCCGGGGCCCGATCCTCGTCCTCTACCCGGTTCCCGCAGCCTGGGCGGCCGAGGCTGCCCGGCGACGAATCGCGGTGAGCGCCGGCGACCTCGAGCTCCTGGACGCCACGCTCGCGGCCTCCGCCGCCGCCCGGTTGCGAACGGCACTGCGGATCCAGCTGGAGGTGGAGACGGGCCTCGGTCGGGGAGGGCTCCGGGCCGCCGACCTCCCCGAGGCCGCCGGGTGCATCGGGGCAGCCACGGGCGTTCGTTTCGACGGCCTCTGGACCCACCTCCAGGCGGCCGAGGACCGGGCCGTGACGGCTGCCCAGCTGGCGCGGTTCGAGGAGGCGGCCGCATCGCTCCGGGCGGCCGGAATCCGGCTTCCCCGGCGGCACGTGGCGGCGAGCGGCGCGCTCGTCCAGGACGGGGTGGCCGCCTACGACGGCGTTCGGCCGGGACTGTCGATCTACGGCCTCGTGCCCGACGAGCTCCTCGGCGTCGTCGGGCCGGCCGTCCACGAGGCCCTCCGGCCGGTGATGTCGCTCCACGCCCGGCCGGTCCGGGTCGTCGACCTCCCCGGCGGCTGGGGCATCAGCTACGGACCGAGCTTCCGGACGATCCGTCCAAGCCGGATCGCGACCCTACCCCTCGGCTACGGCGACGGCTGGCCGCGATCGCTCTCGAACCGGGCCGAGGCCCTCGTCCGCGGGCGTCGCGTGCCGCTCGTGGGGACCGTGGCCATGGACGCGGTCATGGCCGACGTTACCGACGTGCCCGGCCCACCGGTGACGACGGCCGACGAGTTCGTGCTCCTGGGCCGGCAGGGCTCGGGCGAGATCACGGCGGCGGAGCTGGCGCGCCGTCGCACCACGAACTCGTGGGAAACGGTCACGGGCATGGCCGGGCGCCTGCCCCGGGTGTACCATGCGCGGTCCGGACCGGAGGGCATCCGGACGCTCGTCTCCGGAGGAATCGGGTGACGCGCCTTGAACTGTGGAACGGGGACATCTGCGTCCTCGAGGTCGACGCGATCGTGAATCCCGCCAACCCGACGCTCTGGATGTCGACCGGGGTCGGTGGTGCGTTGAAGCGCGCCGGCGGCGACGCGATCGAGTTCGCCGCAGTCCGCCAGGGCCCGATCGAGCTCGGCGATGCGATCGTCACCGGCGGGGGCAACCTCGCCGCGAAGGCCGTCATCCACACCGCCTCGCTCGACCGCGACCGCCGGACGACCGCGCCGATCCTCGAGGCCGCGGTTCGCAGCGCGTTCGCCCGGGCCCGCGAGATCGGGGCAACGAGCGTCGCCTTTCCGGCCCTCGGCACCGGCGTCGGCGGCTTCCCGCTCGACGAGGCCGCACGGATCACGACCGTGACGATCCGCGACGAGCTCGAACGGAGCGAGGGTATCGAGCACGTCATCCTCGCCCTCCGCGGGCTGGCGGCCTACCAGGCCTTCGAGCGGGTGCTCGCCGAGGCCCCGGCCCATGCCGCGACGCGGCGCTCCGACCAGACCCGCGACGGTGACGCGTGAGCGAGTTCGGGACGCCCGGCTTCGAGCCGACGGAAGAGCAGCGGGATGAGCTCGTCGAGCAGGTCGCGCGCGAGATCCAGCTCCGTGGGCTGACCGCCCCGGCCGTCCATTTCCTCCACGCCAGCCGGCCGTACCGGCCGCTCGGGGCGAACGCGATGCTGTTCTTCGACCCGGTCCTGCGCAGCCTCTTCGGGGGCGATCTCGCCGAGGCCACGGCGCTCCTCGCCGACGATGACGGGATCGAGCAGCTCATCGAACGCCTCGAGGAGCTCGACGAGGAGACCGTCTGGGACGCCTGAGCGAGGCCTCCTGACCCGCAGGCCCGGGGCCGGTAGCATGGGCAGGTGATCAGGGCTCCGGGCGCGCTCGTCGCCGTCGACGCCGGCGCTGCCACCACCGCCGTCGCGCTGCTCGGCCGTCCCGGCGACCGCTGGCGGCTGGTCGGGTCGCTGGCCGCCCCGGCCGGCGTCGATGCCGGCGATCTCCTCGATGTCCTGGCGGCCCGCGTGCGCGCTGCTGATCCGGCCCTCGCCGACGCGATCGAGCTGCGGCCCGGTGACCTGGATGGCCTGCCGCGACTCGAGTGCCGCAGCGCCCCGGCCCGGACTCTCGCCGTGATCGGCGCCTCGCGCCGGTCGGTGGCGATCCTCGAGTCGATCGCGGCCCGGACCGCCTGGCGGGTCGTGGGGGCATCGACCGAGACCCACGACCCGCGCGAGATGAGCGAGCTCGCCCTCCGCGCCGACGTCTCCGCCGTCCTCCTGTCGGCGGGCGATCCACCGGGCCCGGACGAGCGAGCCTCGCTCGACGACCTCGCGGGTCTCGTGGGGGCCGCGGCCCGCCGCCGGCCGGAGCTGCAGGTCGTCCTCGGGAGCGCCATCCGCCGGCGCCGGGCCTGGATCGAGGCGCTCGGCGCGGACCCGCCAGGAAGCCCTGACCGGATCGTCGACGGGCCGGCGATCGGGCCGCGGCGGCAGGCGAGCGAGGGCCTCCGGAGCGTGCTCGAGGGGCTCATCGCCGACCCGCTCGACGGCCGGCAGGCGCTCCGCTCGACGGTCGCATCACTGGCCGATCTCCTCGATCGGCGGATCGAGGTCGTCGAGGTCGGCCACGACGGCGGCACGCGGGCTGTGGCGGCCCCGGGAGCCCCCGGCGAGGAGCCGACGGCGTCCGCCGTCACGACGGCCCGTGGGGCGCTCGTGCCGCCGGAGCCTGACGACGCCATCGTCGACGGGGTCCTGGCCTGGACGACCGGGAGCCTGGACCGGCACCGGATGGGCGATCGGCTGCGCGATCTCAGGGCAGGCCCGTGGTCCGACGCCGCCGGCGAGGGGGCCCGCCTCCGGCTCGCGGCCGCCAGGGCGGCACTCGCCCGGATCGCGGCGCTGACGCCCGAGCTCGGCGCCCTTCCGGCCCCCGACCTGACGATCGTCTCGGGTGGCTGCTTCGCGGTCGTCCCGGCCGCCGCGGTCGTCCTCGCCGTGGCCGACACGATGCGGCGGACCGGCGCCACCCAGCTGGCCGCCGACCCCGCCCGGCTTCTTGGGCCGATCGGCACGATCGAGGATCCGATCGAGCGGCGGGCCCTCCTCGCGGACATCGCCGGCGACCTCCTCGTGCCGCTGGGGAGCCTGATCCTGGCCACGGGCCTGGGAGCCCGGCGCGATGTCGGGAAGGTCGGGCATCTGGCGCTCGAGCACGACGGTTCCACGACCTACCATGAGCTCGTGGCCGGCGAGCTGGCGTTCCTCGACCTGGCCCCGGGAGCGCCGGCAACCGCGACGCTCGAGCTCCGCGAGACCGCACGCCTGGGACGCCGGACCCGTCGCGTGTCCGTCGCGGTCAGCGGCGGGATTGCCGGCCTGCTCGTCGACCTCCGCGACATTCCGCTGCGGCTGCCCGATCGACGAGACCGCCGCCGGAGCGTGCTCTCCGCCTGGTCCGCGCTCGCCTGGCCGGTGGACGATCGATGAGCGTGATCCGAGACCTGCCGCCCGGCGCTGATCCCGACGTCGCCGCCGCCGACGGGAGCGTGGCCCTTCCCGGCGGGCTGTCCCTCGTCGCGGCCCGCAGGGTCGTCATCGGGCCGGTCGACGCGACCTTCGCGCTCCGGCCCGGTGACCGGGCGCTCGTCGCCCACGGTGAGGCGGTCGTCCGCGGCGCGCCGCTCGCCGATCGACTCCGCGACCCCCGCACCGAGGTCGTCGCCGGGCCGCTCGACGCCGAGGCCGCGATCCCGGGTAGGGAATGGACGGCGCCGCCCTCGCGACGGCACGGCGACGCGGCGCCGGAGCGCGGAGAGCTGCTCTTCCAGAGCGGCGGCCGCTGGCGAATCGGCACCGGCGACCAGCGCGAGCCGCTCGAGGCACCGTTTGCCGGGATCGTCCGCGAGGTCCGCCCCGGGTCGGCCATCGGGCTCCGCTCGCCGGCCCGAGCGATCCTGGGCCGCGAGGTCCTCGCCGGCCCGGCGTCCGGCCGGCTGGAGGTGATCGCCCCGCGCGACGGCGAGGTCCGAGCGCCGGAGATCAACGTCGGCGGGGCCGGCGCCATTCTCGTCGTCGGCGCCCACATCGACGCCGAGGCGATCACCCGCGCCCGGGCGGTCGGGGTCCGGGGCATCGTCGTCGCTTCCCTCGGGGTCAAGGAGCGGCGTGACGTGCTGGCCTCGGAGCGGCGCGGTCAGGCCGCGGTCCACGGACTCCCGCCGTTCGCGATCCTCGTCCTCGACGGCGCCGTCCGACACCCGATCGCGACGCCGGTCATGGCTGTTCTGGAGCGCGTCGCCGGCCACCCCGTCGCGATCGTCGCCGATCCGCCCTGTCTCGTGATCGACGATCCCGGGATGGAGCTGCCCGCCCCGGAGCCGGACCTCGTGCGCGTCCTCGCCGGACCGCTGGCCGGGGCCGAGGGTCGTTGGGCCGGCCTCGCCGGACCGCATCGCTTTCCGGGGGGCGTGGTCCTCGAGGCCGGCTACGTCCGGTTTGCCGGCCGGCCCGCCCTCGCCGTTCCGCTCGGGGACCTCGAGCGCTTCACCTGAGAGAGCGGGGGGGCGAGAGGCCCGGGAGCCCCCGACCGGCAGGCCGGCGGACCATCGGCTACGCTCGGCTGATGACCCTCGCACCGCTCGCGTCCGAGCGCATCACGACGAGCCCGGAGGCGACGCAGCGGCTGGCCGCGGCGCTCGCCCGCGTCGCCGCGCCCGGGGACCTGGTGTGCCTGTGGGGCGAGCTGGGAGCCGGCAAGACGGCCTTCGCCCGGGGCTTCGGGCGCGGGCTGGGGGTCAGGACGACGATCAGCTCGCCGACGTTCATCCTCATGGCCGAGCACGAGGGGCGGCTGCCGCTCTTCCACCTGGACCTGTACCGGCTCTCGGATGCCAGCGACGCCTGGGCCGGCGGGCTCATCGACGACCGGCAGGCCGCGGGCGTCACGCTCGTCGAGTGGCCGGACCGGTTCGGACGGGCCCTGCCCGCGGCGCGCGTCGACGTCCGGATCGACGGCCTCGGCGATGCGCCTCGACGGATTCGCGTGGAGACCGGACAGTCGTCGCTGGCCGCCTATGTCGCGGCGGCGGAGGCAGCCGAGCTCGGCGACGCCGTGCCCCCCGACGCGTTGCCCGCCGACGCCGTGCCCGCCCGATGACGGCTGGCGGCGGCGGCCACCTGTGGCTCCTGGCGATCGACACCGGAACGTCGCGGATCGTCGTCGCCGCCGGCTCGGTCGAGGGACGACTGCTCGGCGCGATCGAGGAGCCCGCCGGCCATCGCCACGGCGAGCGGCTCCTGGCCGCGATCGAGCAACTCGTCGGCGAGGCGCGCCTCGAGCTCGCGGACCTCGCCGGCCTGGTCGTCGGGATCGGGCCAGGGGCTTTCACGGGCCTCCGCGTCGGCCTGGCCACGGCGAAGACGCTGGCCCACGCCCGGGGCCTCCCGATCGTCGGGGTTGGCACCGGCGAGGCGCTGCTTCGCGCGGCCGGGGCGGAGGGCGAGCCGGCCGCGGCGGGTGGCGAAGCCCTCGTCCTCCTCCTGCCTGCCGGACCGCACGACCGGGTGGAGGTCCGCCCGGGACGCGAGGCCCGGCTCCTGCCCGGTGGGTCGGACCCTGATCCTGGCCCGGGGGACGTCCTCGTCGCGGTCGACCTGGCCGGGCGGGCGCCCGAGGCCGCCGTCAGCCGGGGCGAACGGGCCATCGCCGGCCTCGCCGGCGCGCTCCTCGAGCTGGGGGCGGCGAGACTGGCGGCCGGGGGCGCGGACGACGCGGCGCGCCTCGTGCCCGAGTATGTCAGCCTGCCCCGCGGCGTCCGCGCGGCGGGCGGGGAGATCGAGTGGTCGCACGGCCGCCGGTGAGGCTCCGCGTGGGTCCGATGACCGTCGACGACCTACCCGAGGTCCACCGGATCGAGCGGGCGAGCTTCAGCGTGCCCTGGCCCGACGACGCCTATCGAAGCGAGATCGTCGCGAACCGGCTGGCGTCGTACCTCGTCATCCGCGTCGACGGCGTCGCCGGCGTCGACGGCGCCGACGGCCTGATCGCCTACGGCGGGATCTGGCTCATGGTCGACGAGGCCCACATCACGACCTTCGCCGTCGATCCCGCCTGGCGCCGGCAGGGGGTCGGGGAGACGCTGCTCCTGGCGCTCCTCGATCTCGCCGTCGCCCGCCACGCGCGCGAGGCCACCCTCGAGGTCCGGCTCTCGAACCTCCCGGCCCGCCGGCTCTACGAGAAGTACGGCTTCCGGCCCGTAGGACTCCGGCCGCGCTACTACTCCGACAACGGCGAGGACGCCCTGATCATGACCACGGAGCCGCTGACCGGGGCCACCATGCGACGGCGGCTCTCCGAGCTCCGCGCCGCCCTCGACGCCGCTCCGCCCCCGTCCGGCCCGGCCACCCTGCCCGACGATCGGCTCGACGCCCGTGCCGCCGGCGACGGCCCCGGGACGGGCGCCCCGCGGACCGTCGGCGGACCAGAGGAGCCGCCTCGATCCACCGACCACCAGCCGTGAGCGGGCCACCAGCCGTGGGCCACCAGCCGTGAGCGGGCCACCAGCCGTGGGCCACCAGCCGTGAGCGGGCCACCAGCCGTGGGCCACCAGCCGTGAGCGGGCCGCTCGTCCTGGCCGTGGAATCGTCGTGCGACGAGACGGGGATCGCCCTCGTCGAGGGCGGTCGTCGGATCCACGCCAATGTCGTCGCCAGCCAGGTCGCGCTCCACGCCTCGACCGGCGGGATCGTGCCCGAGGTCGCCGCGAGGGCCCACCTCCGCTGGATCCTACCGGTCCTCGACGAGGCGCTCGCCGACGCCGGAGCGACCGTCGCCGACGTCGACGTCATCGCCGTGACGCACGGCCCGGGGCTGGCGGGGTCGCTCCTCGTCGGGATCAACACGGCCAAGACCCTCGCCTGGGTCCACGCCAAGCCGCTCGTTGGCGTCAACCACCTCGAGGGTCATGTCTACGCGGCCTGGCTGATCGACCCGGGCGAAGTGGAGGGTCCCGGACCGGTCTTCCCGCTCGTCGCCCTCGTCGTCTCGGGCGGCCACACGTTCCTCGTCGAGATGCGCGATCACCTGGAGTACCGGCTCCTCGGCCAGACCGTCGATGACGCCGCCGGCGAGGCCTTCGACAAGGTCGGCCGGCTGCTCGGGCTGGGGTATCCCGGCGGTCCGGCCATTCAGGTCGCGGCGAGCGGGGCCGTCCACCACGACGTGGCGTTTCCCCGGGCCTGGCTCGGCGATTCCTTCGACTTCAGCTTCTCCGGGCTCAAGACCGCAGCCCGGCGGGTCGTCGATGCCGAGCGTCTCGAGGCCGGCATCGCCGGCGACACCGGCGCCACCCTCCCGGGACCCCGCGTCGCCGAGCTGGCGTGGGGGTTCCAGGACTCCGTCACCGACGTCCTCGTCGCGAAGACGATCCGGGCCGCCCGGGCCTGCGGCGCGCGATCGATCGTGCTCGGCGGCGGCGTGGCCGCCAACGCCGCCCTCCGCGAGCGGCTCCTCCAGGAGGCGGCCGAGCTCGGGATGCCGGTGGTCATCCCGAGGGCAGGCCTCTGCACCGATAACGGGGCGATGATCGGGGCCGCGGCGGCGCGACGGTTCGAGGCCGGCGAGCGGGCTGGCCTGGACCTCGACGCCCGACCGTCGCTACCGCTGGCCTCGCGGTGACGAGCCCCCGGTCCTCGCCGTTCCGGCTGGACCCGCTGGCCATCCGGCGGCTCCTCCGCGACGAGGGCCTGCGCGCCCGCCACTCGCTGTCCCAGAACTTCCTCGCCGACCCGGACGTCCTCGAGGCGATCATCGACGAGGCGGCTGCGGCTCCCGGAGATGGCATTCTCGAGATCGGGCCGGGGCTCGGGCTCCTGACCGGCGCCCTCCTCGAGGCCGGAGCCGCGGTGACCGCCGTCGAGCTCGACCGGCGGCTGGCCGCGCTCCTCCGGGAGCGATTCGAGGACGTGATCGTCGTCGGATCGCGCGCGCCCGCCGGTCCGGGCAGCCTCAGGCTCGTCGAGGGTGACGCGCTCGACCAGGACCTGCCGCGGCTGGTGCCGCCGCCGTACGCGGTCGTCGCCAACCTGCCGTACCACATCACGAGCCCGATCCTCCACCGGCTCCTCGAGCGAGCGCCGCGGCCCGAGCGGATGGTCCTCATGGTCCAGTGGGAGGTCGGCGAGCGCCTGGCCGCACCGCCCGGTCGGATGAGCTACCTGTCGGTCTTCGTCCAGTACCACGCCGCGGTACGCATTGTCCGGCGCGTTGCCGCGTCCGCGTTCGAGCCGGCTCCGGCGGTCGAGTCCGCGGTCATCGTCGTCGAACCCCGCCGGCCGGGTTCGTGGCTGCCGCACGACGCGCCGGGCGTCGCCGAGGCCGAGGATTCGCTCTGGGCCCTCGTCCAGGCCGGCTTCCGCGAACGGCGCAAGATGATCCACAACGTCCTCGTCCGACAGCTCGGGCTGCCGTCGGCCCGCATCGACGCCGCCCTCGCCGCGGTCGGGATCGAGCGGGACCGCCGGCCCCAGACGCTCGCGGTCGAGGAGTGGCTCGCCCTCCGGGCGGCTCTCGATGCGGGGCCCGGCGCCCACGCAGCCCCCGATGCCTGACGCGGGGCGGCGGCTGACGCCGGTCGTCCGGGTCGCGCCGGCCAAGCTCAACCTGAGCCTCGCCGTCCTTGGCCGGCGCGCGGACGGCTTCCACGACCTCCATTCGGTGATGGTCCCGCTGGAGCTCGCGGACCGGCTCAGTCTCGCCCGCGCGGCCACGGCCGACGACACCCTGCGGGTCGAGGGGCTCGACGCGGGCCCAATGGCCGCCAACCTGGTCCTTCGGGCGATCGCCGCCTCGAGGGCCGCCGTCGGCCGGGCGGCCGACGCCTTCCCGCTCGCCGCGCGGCTGGAGAAGCGGATCCCGGTCGCCGCCGGACTGGGCGGCGGAAGCAGTGACGCCGCCGCGACGATCGACGGGGCACTCGAGGCCTGGGGTGTGCTGGATCCGGACGGGCCGCCGGACAAGGAGATCGAGGCGCTCAGGGCGACGATCGCCGCTCGCGTGGGCTCGGACGTGCCCTTCTTTCTCGCCGGCCGTCCGGCCCTCGTCGAGGGGCGCGGGGAGCGGGTGACCCCGCTGGGCCCGATCCGGGGCGTCGCCCCCGGCGTCGTGCTCGTGACGCCGAGCGTGCCGTCGTCCACCGCGGCGGTCTTTGCCGCCGTCGATGGCGGCGGCCCGGCGTCGCCGTCCGATCCGCGATCCACCCGCCTCACCTCGGAGCATCTCGCCACCGAGCTACGAGCCGGCCTGACCGCTGCGAGCCTGGTCGCGAGGGCGGGGGTCCTCGCCAGCGCCAACGACCTCGCGCCCGCGGCCGCGGTTGTCGTCGAGGGCCTTACGGGGCTGCGACGAGCCCTGGCGCGGCGACTCGGCCGGCCGGTTGGCGTGTCCGGCTCGGGCCCGACCCTGTGGCTCCTCTATGCTTCGGGATCCGAGGCGGAGGTCGCCGCCGGAGCGATCCGCCCTGGCTTCGAGGACGGCTCGCTCGTCGCCCCCGGGCAGGCCGTGCCGTCGATCATCGCGACCTCGTTCGCAGGCCCGGCATCGCGCGAGCCCACGTCCGTAACGAGCAGCGAGGACATGGAGGAACGACCATGACGCGGCAGGCGGTCTCGACATCGGGTGCCCCGGCGGCCATAGGGCCGTACAGCCAGGGAATCGCCAGCGCCGACCTCGTCTTCTGCTCCGGCCAGCTGGGTCTGGACCCATCGACCGGCGAGATGGCCGCGGGCGTCGAGGCGCAGGCCGAGCGCGCTCTCCGGAACCTCGCCGCGGTTCTCGACGCCGCGGGCTGCTCCTGGGGCGACGTCGTGAAGACCACGATCTATCTCGCCGATATCGCAGACTTCGGTGCCGTCAACGGCGTCTATGCCGGGTTCACGCCGGACCCACCACCGGCCCGCTCGACGTTCGCCGTCGGGGCGCTGCCGAAGGGCGGCCTCGTCGAGATCGACGCGATCGCGCGCCGCCGATCCTGACAGAGCCCGCGACGCCGCCGTGGGGTGGAGTCTGCCGGGCAGTCCACCGAAGGCGCCCGGTCCGACCTCGATTGACACCCCCGACGCCCCACCCATACCCTTTCGTGACCGCATGACCCCATCACCACCCGCGCCGACCGGGAGAACCGCCGCCATCATCCTGGCTGCGGGCCTCGGGACGCGGATGAAGTCCCGAACCCCCAAGGTCCTCCACCCGCTGTGCGGGCGGCCGATGCTGGCCTACGTCCTCGAGGCCTGGGCCGATGTGACCCCGGAGCTCCCGGCGGCGCCGCCGGTCGTGGTCTATTCCCCGCCCGTGGCCGCGGTCCGCGACGCCGGTCTCGGCGAGGCCGTCCGGTTCGCCCTCCAGGACGAGCCACGGGGCACCGCCGACGCGGTCCGGGCCGGCCTGGCCGAGATCCCCGAGGACACGGCCGAGATCCTGGTCCTGTCGGGCGACGTGCCGCTCGTCCTGGGGCCGCAGCTCCTGGCGATCCTCGAGCAGCGCCGCCTGGATGACGCCGCGATCGCCCTGGCCAGCGTCTACGCGGCCGAGCCCGACAGCCTCGGCCGGGTCGTCCGGAGCGACTTCGGGACCGTGGAACGGATCGTCGAGTCCAAGGACGCCACGCCGGACGAGCTCGAATCGAACGAGGTCAACGCCGGCTGCTACGCCTTCGACGCCGCCTGGCTGCGCCGCCGGATCGGTGCGGTCAGGCCCTCCGCGACCACCGGTGAGCTCTATCTCACCGAGCTCGTCCGCCTTGCCCGCGAGGACGGCCGGATCGTGAGCGCGGTCGGCTTCGATGACGACGGTACGTTCGACGGGATCAACGACCGGGCCCAGCTGGCCGAGGCCGAGTGGGCCCTTCGCGTCCGCCGCAACGAGGCCCACATGCGCTCCGGCGTGACGATGCGCGACCCCTCGACGGTCTATCTCGACTGGGACGTGGAGCTTGCGGCGGACGTCGTCCTCGAGCCCAACGTCATCCTCCGCGGGGTGACCTCGATCGCGAGCGGCAGCACGATCGGGCCGGGCACGACGATCCTCGATTCGACGATCGGGCAGGACTGTCGCGTCTGGGCCTCGGTCGTGGAGCGGTCCGTCGTGGAGGACGGGGTCACGATCGGGCCATTCAGCCATCTCCGGCCTGGAACGCACGTCGGCCCGGGCGCCGAGATCGGCAATTACGCCGAGCTCAAGAACACGACCCTGGGGGCCCGCGTCAAGCAGCACCACATGAGCTATCTCGGCGACGCCGAGCTCGGTGATGGCACGAACGTCGGGGCCGGCACGATCACGGCCAACTGGGACGGCCGGACGAAGCACCGGACCACGATCGGCAAGGCCGCGTTCCTCGGAGTCGACACGATGCTCGTCGCCCCTGTCGAGGTCGGGGAGGGCGCGAAGACGGGGGCCGGCGCCGTCGTCACCCGCGACGTGCCGGCCGGCAAGCTCGCCGTCGGCGTCCCGGCGAGGATCCGCGAGCCACGGGTCCGGCCACCGGACCCGGACGCCGGTGAGCCCGGAGATCGATGAACGAGACCGTCGTCGAGCTCCTCGTCATCGTCATCCTCGTTCTCCTCAACGGGGTCTTCGTGGCCGCGGAGATCGCCCTCATCTCGGTCCGCCACAGCCGCGTCGAGCAGATGGTCGATGAGGACATCCGGGGGGCTCGCCGGGTCCGGCGGCTCGTCGACGACCCGGGTCGGTTCCTCGCGGTCGTCCAGCTGGCGATCACCTTCATCGGCTTCCTCGCCTCCGCCTTCGCCGCGGTCAGCCTGGTCGAGGCGCTGTCCGAGTTCATGCGCACGCTCAACGTCGGCGAGTCCTATGCGACCCCGATCGCCCTCGTCGTCGTGACGATCCTCCTGTCGCTGTTCACGATCGTCTTCGGTGAGCTTGTCCCGAAATCGCTGGCCCTCGCCCACACGGAGCGGTTCGCCCTGACCCTGTCGGGCCCGGTCGAGCTCCTCGGCCGGCTCCTTGGCCCGCTGGTCACCGGCCTCGCCGCGCTCACCGACTGGATCGCCCGCTCGCTCGGGGCGGATGTCTCGCGCGAGGCCCAGATCACCGCCGAGGAGCTGAAGCTCATCGTCGAGCGGGGCGGCGAGCAGGGCGTCCTCGAGGCCGAGGAGGAGCAGATGATCAACGCGGTCATCGAGCTCGGCGAACGGCGCGTCCACGAGGTCATGGTCCCGCGCGTCTCGATCGTCGGGATTAGGGTGGACGCGACGTTCGAGGAGGCGATCGACGTCGTTATCGAGGAGGGCCATTCGCGGATCCCGGCCTACGAGGAATCGGTCGACGAGGTCGTCGGGATCCTCTACGCCAAGGACCTCCTGCCGTACCTCAAGTCCGACGCCGCACCCCGGCCAGGGCTCCGGGCACTACTCCGGCCGCCGGTCCTCGTGCCCGAGTCGATGACGATCGACGACCTCCTCCACGAGCTCCAGCGCCGGAAGGTCCACATCGCCATCGTCCTCGACGAGTACGGCGGGACGGCCGGCCTCGTCACGATCGAGGACCTCCTCGAGGAGATCGTCGGCGAGATCCAGGACGAGTACGACGTCGAGGAGCCGATGGTCGTCCGGCTGACCGAGGACCAGGCCCGGATCGACGGCCGGGCTGACGTCGACGAGCTCCGCGAGCTCTACGACACGGAGCTCGACCTCGAGGATGAGGAGGAGTACGACACCGTCGGCGGCCTCATCTATCACCGCATCGGCGGCGTGCCCTCACCCGGCGACACGGTCCAGATCGACGGCCTCACCCTGACCGTCGAGACCACCGACGGACGCCGGGTCGGCAAGGTCCTCGTCGTCCGCCAGCCCCGGGACGACCGCGACGCCGACGACGACCGCTGAGGATCAAGGCACGGAATGATGGTCGCAGCGCCGGTCTCCAGTTGGGGCACCGGGCGCCGGCCGATGCGGCTGGTCGGATTCGTCCTGGTCCTGGCCGTGCTGGCCATGCTCGCCCCACGAGTCGCGAACGCCTGCACCGGTCCCCTGGTGACCCTGGAGGCGGCCGCTGACTCAGCCAGCGCCATCGCCCTCGTCCGGATCGCCGCCGTCCAGGGCGACCAGGAATCGCCAGATGGGTACGCATTCGTGGTCGAGGAGGCCTTCCTCGGCCGTGTTCCGGCCCGGCTCGACATCGCGGCACCTCAGTTCCACGCGTGCGGCGACCGGATCTTCGCCCGGGTGGGCGACCGGCTCGTCATCGCCTTCGACGTCGACGCCTTTGCCGGTCAGCCGCCGCTGAACCCGTATTGGCGCGTCCGGCCCGATGACACACTGAGCGCGGAGGGGATCGATGCGTCGGGCGTCGACTGGACGACACTCGACGACCTCCGCGCCGGCCTGGCTGACGCAGACGGATCGATCATCGGTGAAGAGCGTTCCGAGGCGAACCAAGGCCCGTCGCTGCTGGTCGTGGTCGGTGGGCTGGTGCTCGCGGTCGCCGGGATGTTCCTGGGAGCGACCTTCCTGGCCAGCCGCCGCCGCTGACGAGCTCAGGCGGCGATGACGCGGACGATGATCTCCTCGAGGCGGGCGCGGGCCTCGGGCAGGACGACACCGGCGGCGTCGAGCTCGAGCAGGGCCCGGTCTCGGTGGAGGCGCGCCTGCGTCCGCGTGTACTCCTCCGCCCCGGTCCGCTCGAGGATGGCCACGATCTCCGCCACCGTCGCCGCGGTCGGGGCATGGTCGGCGTAAAGCGCGGCGAGGCGGGCCCGATCCTCCGGGCCGGCGTGCTCGAAGGCGTAGATGACCGGGAGCGTCTTCTTGCGTCGGGCGACGTCGGTCGGCTCCTTGCCGGTCGCCTGCTCCTCGCCCCAGATGCCGAGCAGGTCGTCGTTGAGCTGGAAGGCCAGCCCGAGATCCCAGCCGAAGGCCCGGTAGCGCTCGATGACGTGCTCGTCGTCGGTGGCGAGGAGGGCGCCGGCCTCGATCGAGGCGGCGATGAGAGCAGCTGTCTTGCGCCCGATCATGTCGAAGTACAGCTCGACCGACATGAGCTCGTCGGCCTCGCCGGTGGCGATGTCGATGTACTGGCCCTCGCACAGCGCGACGCAGGTCTCGTCGTACAGGCGCATCAGCCGGAGGACCTTGCGGTCGCTGAATCCGAGGTCGGTCAGGCGATGCAGGGCGACCCGCGACAGGCTGAAGAGCATGTCGCCGGTGTTGATCGCCTGGGGGACCCCGTGGAGGCTCCACAGCGTCGGCCGGTGGCGCCGCTCGCGATCGCCGTCCTCGATGTCGTCGTGGACGAGGCTGAAGTTGTGGCCGAGCTCGACGGCCGCGGCGCCCGGCAGGGCGGCCCGGTGGTCACCGGTGATCGAGGCGTAGGCCAGGAGGCCCAGGAGCGGCCGCATCCGCTTGCCCGAGACGCCCGATTGGCCGTCGAGGCCGAGGTGGTAGCGGCACTGCTCGTAGACACCGGCGGTCGACGGGTCGCGGTCCTGGACGAGGCGCAGGATCTCCGCTTCGGTGTCCGCGATGAGCTGGCCGAGATCGATCTCGTGAGCGGCGGTCGACATCGTCCCGGGAGTGTAGCCCGGCCAGCCCAAACGTGCGAGGCGCCGGTAGCCTGTTGCGGGGGCGACGATCGCCGGCCGTTCGGTGCTACCGTCAGCGCTGTGCCGGCACCCCGTCGCTACACGACCGATGCGATCGTCCTGTCGCGTTTCGACTATGGCGAGGCCGACCGGATCCTGACGCTGCTCACGCCGGGCGCCGGGAAGCTCAAGGCGATCGCGAAGGGCATCCGCCGCCAGACGTCGCGGATCGGCGGCAGCCTGGAGCCGTTCGCCGAGTTGCGGCTTGCCCTGGCCCATGGGCGGACGTTCGACGTCGTGACCCAGGTCGAGGTCATCCACCCTTGGCTCCGCCTGCGGGACGATCTCGTCTCGTTCGGGACTGCCTCGTACATGGCCGAGATGGCCGACCGGACCCAGGAGGAGCGCCACGCAGCCGAGGCCGTCTACGTGCTCCTGAAGCGCGGCTACGAGATCCTCGATGCCGGGATGGCCCCGGGCCGCGTCGCCCGCTGGTTCGAGATGCACCTCGCCGACGAGCTCGGCATCCGACCCGAGATCGACCGCTGCGTCGAGTGCGGCCGGCTCCTCGAGGCCGACGAGCAGTACCGCTGGGTGCCCCCGCTCGGCGGTGTCCTGTGCCAGCGCTGCCCGGGCCCGCCGCATGGGGTCGCCGGGCTGTCCCTCGACGCCCTCAAGCTCCTCAAGGCCTACCAGCGGATGGACGTCGAGGCCCTGGCGGCCCTGCGCGTCCGGCCAGAGGCCGAGGCCGAGGTCGAGGGCGCGATGCGGGCCTTCCTCGCGTACACACTCGACCGGGCCCCGAAGTCGCTCGCCTTCCTCGACGAGGTCCGGGCCGGCGAGCGGGCGCGTGCCGGCGTGACCGGCTGACAGCGGCCAACCGGTCCCGGGAACCGGCGTGTCGATCCGGGGATCTCAGCCCATGGGGAGGCTTCTCGGGGGTGATCCGTGGGCACCGGCCGCCTATCGGTCCTGGTCGGTCCGGCCCCGAGGTGTCGCGAGCTTCGCATCGAGCGCGGCCAGCTCAGCCCCGGTCAGCGCCACCGACGGCTGCACGACCGGCGGCGCCCTGGGTCCGGGGTCGGCGTCGTCGACGATCTCGATCGCCCGTCGCAGCGGTCCCGGCATCGCCCGGTAGAGGCGGACGAGGACGACGAACGCCAGGACGAGGCCGCCGACAAACGCCACCGGGACGAGCGGATAGAAGATGTCCGGACCCCCGAAGAGGGTCTCGAGCAGCAGGGTGAGGCCGACGCCGACGAACATCGTGACGCCGAGGACGGCTCACCCGACCGGGGCCGCGATGATCGCGAAGCCGACCCCGATGGCCTGCGAGACGAGCCATTGCAGGAATCGTCGAGGCCGGGTGAGGACCTCAACCAGGAGCTCGAGCAGATCTAGCACGTCCGATCTCGCTGCATCTCCCGATCCCGGCGGGCCACCTTGATCGATGACCGCAGCCAGCGGGGCGTGTGCCGCGCCGGTATCAGCTGTTCGGACGCGCGATCCGGGACGGTGTTACCCGGCTCGGCGGTCAGGGCGGGTGCGGGTCAGCGCCGCAGTCCGATCCCGGCCGCGGCCCCTGCTACCATCGCCCGGCCGATCCAGCCCGCGACCGTCCATTCCACGGCCGGCCGCCCCGAGGAGCCCACGTGACCGACACTCCCACCCGCGACCCGAACGAGGTCAAGGCCGCCGTGCCTGACCTCGACACGATCGTCAGCCTCGCCAAGCGGCGCGGCTTCGTCTTCCCGAGCTCGGAGATCTACGGCGGTATCAACGCCGTCTGGGACTACGGGCCGCTCGGGGTCGAGCTGAAGAACAACGTCAAGCGGGCCTGGTGGCGGGCGATGGTCCAAGAGCGCGACGACATCGTCGGCCTGGACGCCGGGATCCTCATGCATCCCCAGGTCTGGGTGACGTCCGGCCATGTCGGCTCCTTCAGCGACCCGCTCGTGGAGTGCGGGACCTGCCACCGCCGCTACCGCCTCGACGAGCTGCCCGGCGCCGAGAGCCTCACCGCGACCGACCTCACCGATCCGACGGTCATCGAGCGCTTCAAGCTCGTCTGCCCGAACGACGCTGGGCCGCTTTCCGCCCCGCGCCGCTTCAACCTCATGTTCCAGACGTACATGGGCCCGGTCCAGGACGAGGCGTCGGTCGTCTACTTTCGGCCGGAGACGGCGCAGGGCAGCTACGTCAACTTCAAGAACGTCCAGCAGAGCTCGCGCAAGAAGATCCCGTTCGGGATTGCCCAGGTCGGGAAGTCCTTCCGCAACGAGATCTCGCCCGGCAACTTCGTCTTCCGGATGCGCGAGTTCGAGCAGATGGAGATGCAGTACTTCGTCCGCCCGGACGAGGCCGCCCGGATCTTCGAGGAGTGGCTGCCCCGGCGTTGGGACTGGTACGTCCGGTACGGCGTCGGCCCGGAGCGCCTCCGGTTCCGCGAGCACGCGCCCGACGAGCTGGCCCACTACGCGAAGAAGGCCGTCGACATCGAGTACCGATTTCCCTTCGGCTGGAAGGAGCTCGAGGGCATCCACAACCGCGGCGACTTCGACCTCTCGCGCCACGCCGAGGCCTCGGGCGAGAACCTCGAGTACTTCGACCCCGCGACCGAGGAGCACTACATCCCGTTCATCATCGAGACGGCCGGCGGGCCGGATCGTGCCGCGTTCACGTTCCTCATCGACAGCTATCGCGAGGACGAGGTCCGTGGCGAGCGGCGGGTCTCGCTGGCCCTCCATCCGGACCTCGCCCCGTACAAGGTCGCCGTCCTGCCGCTCCTCAAGAAGCGACCCGAGATCGTGGAGCTCTGCCACCGCATCCTGGCCGACCTCAAGCGCGACATGATGGCCGTCTACGACGACACGGCCGCCATCGGCAAGCTCTACCGTCGCCAGGACGAGATCGGCACGCCGTGGTGCGTCACGGTCGACGTCGATTCCCTCGAGGACCTCGCGGTCACGATCCGGGACCGCGACTCGATGACCCAGGAGCGCGTGCCGGTCGAGGGCGTGAAGCGGGCGATCCTCGACCGCATGGACGCGGGGCGAGCCTAGCCCGGCGTAACGCTCTCGCGCGCACCGCGTCTCGCTTGCGTCGATCGCGCATGATGCACGCGAGGACGGAGACTGGGATGGAGGCTGGATCCGGGCGCAGGGTAGGTCGGCGCCGGCGCCAGGGCTCGAAGGCGCCGCCGATCTGGTTCGGCATGCCGTTTGCCGGTGGCGGGCTGCTCACCCTGTTCCTCGGCCTGTCGACGCCGGGCGCCCCAGCGGTCCTCATCGTTCCCTTCGGCGGCCTCTTCTTCGCGGTCGGTGTTGCGCTCGTGTGGACCTCGTTCCGCGCCCGGGAGGCGGAGCAGCCGAAACCGCGGATCAACGCGGGCCCGCTCGACGTCGATCTCTTCACGCGCTCGCCGATGCAGGTGCTCGTGGACTTCTTCCTCGGTCCAGTCGGCGGCGTCGCCTTCCTCGTGGCCGCCGTCGTCTCGCTGCCGACGATCATCGGGCCGATCGTGTTCGGGTTCTTCGGCATCCTCATGCTCAGGGGCGCCGCCGTGACGATCCAACGCGGGCTGAGGCCGACGATCGCGACGGTTGGGCCCGGTGGCATCTGGACGTCGGAGCTGCGCCGGGAGCTGCCGTGGTCGGAGATCGCGGAGCTCCGGGTCGAGGACATGTACGGCATCGGCGGCTCGAATAACAACGCGGTCGTCGGCTACCGGCGCCTCGGGATCGTGCCACGGAGCGCCGAGCTCATCGAGAACGCGCCGGGTCGCGGTGCGATGGGCATGGCCCGTGGCTTCATGAGCCTCGTGAACACGATCCGGCCGGGCACGGGGTTGTCGGATCCGATGCAGCTCGCGCCGTACGCGATCCAGGGCTACGAGATCGAGCAGCCCTTCGCAGACGTCGTCCGCTCGGTCCAGCGGTTCGCGCCCGTGACGAACGCGGAGACGGCGCTCGGCGACGGCACGCGCGTGGTCGAAACGGCGGGCGCCGCAGCGCCTCCACCGCCGAGCCCCACGGCCGTTGCGCCAGCACCCGACCTGCTCGCGGGGCTTGGCCTCACCCTCCCGTCGCTCGGCGGAACGAGCGTCCTCACGGGCAGGCCGTTCGTCCCGAGCCCGCCGGCCCCGGCTGCATCGGCCGAGTCGCGGACGTTCCTCCGTGATGGCGGCGTCATCGGGGCCTTCGGCAAGTTCAGCGAGGTCGCCTCCGTGCTGCCATGGGTCGTGATGCCGAGCATCTTCCTCGTGGGTTTCACCGCCGTCAGCCTGTTCTCGAGCAGCCCGGCGAACGGGTTGTTCCTCGTGGCACTCCCGTTCCTGCTCATCCCGCTCGGGTTCGCCGCCTACGGGATCTCGCTCCTGCTGGCGATGCCGGCGCGCTGGCGGAATCGCAGCGGCGACCCGAGGCTCCTGACCATCGACGAGGACGGCATCGATCTGCGCGGCATGGGGCGGCTGCGCTGGGCCGAGATCGAGGACGTCAGGGTCGTCGACTCCGATCGTCCGACCGGCGAGGGCTCACCATCGATCCCCCGGATCGAGATCCTGCCGCGGGATCCCGGGCGGCTCGCGGCGCGCCCGGCCTGGGATCGCCGCAGGGACGCCTGGCGCTCGTTCCTGCGACGCCTCAAGCCGTTCGGTGACCGCAGTCCGATCGAGCCCTGCTTCGCGATCGACCTCGACCTGCTCGACTCGAACCCGAACGAGGTGATCGATCTCATCGCCCGCTACCGGGTCGTCGACGACCGGACTTGATCCCGGCCCCAGGCGGACGAGCTGGGGGCGGGCGGCGGACGCGCGGGCGGCGGATGCCCGGGCGGGTGCTGCGCCGTGGTCAGCCTGCGGCGCTGCCAGCAGCGGCCGTGGCGCGGGCGGCGGCGCGACCCGCCACGGTGGCAACCGGTTCGGCCGGCGCCGGCGGCCAGTCGCCGCGGAGCCAGGCGTCGATCGAGGCCGCCGAGCGCTTGCCGTCGCCCATCGCGAGGATGACCGTGGCCGCCCCGCGGACGATGTCGCCGCCGGCGAAGACGCCCGGCATCGAGGTCATCCCGTGCTCGTCGGTGACGATGTAGCCCCACGGGTTGATCTCGAGTTCCGGGGCCGTCGCGGTGAGCAACGGGTTGGACCGCGTCCCGATCGCGACGACGACCATGTCGGCATCGATCTCGAACTCGGAGCCCTCGATCGGCACGGGCTTGCGCCGGCCGGAGGCATCGGGCTCGCCGAGCTCCATCCGCTGGACGCGGATGCCGGTCACCCAGCGCTCGTCGTCGCCGAGGACCTCGAGCGGCGCCGCCAGGAACTCGAAGCGGATGCCCTCCTGCTCCGCGTGGTGGACCTCCTCGGCCCGGGCGGGCAGCTCGTCGTGGGAGCGGCGATAGACGATCGTCGCCTCGCTCGCGCCGAGCCGCTTCGAGGTCCGGACGGCGTCCATCGCGACGTTGCCGCCACCGACGACGACGACCCGCTGGCCGTGCAGGACGGGCGTGTCCGAATCGGCGTTCCAGGCACCCATGAGGTTGACCCGGGTCAGGTACTCGTTGGCCGAGTAGACGCCCTTGTAGTTCTCGCCCGGCACGTTCATGAAGACCGGCAGGCCGGCGCCGACGGCGATGAACATCGCGTCGAAGCGCTCCCGCAGCTCGGGCAGGGTGTAGGTCTTGCCGATGATCGCGTTGGCCTCGATCTTCACGCCCTGCTCGACGAGTCGGTCGACCTCGGCCCCGACGATGTCCTTCGGCAGCCGGAACTCTGGGATGCCGTAGATCAGGACGCCGCCCGGGGCGTGGAAGGCCTCGAAGATCGTGACGTCGTAGCCCTTCTTGACGAGCTCGCCCGCGGCTGTCAGGCCGGCCGGTCCTGAGCCGATGATCGCGACCCGCTTGCCGTTCGGCGTGGGGTGCGCCACCGGCAGCTCGTCGAGGTGGGCCTGGGCCCAGTCGGCGACGTAGCGCTCGAGGCTGCCGATCGCGACCGACTTGCCGGTCTTGGCCCGGAGGCAGACGCCCTCGCACTGGTTCTCCTGGGGACAGACCCGGCCGGTCACGCAGGGCAGGGCGTTGTCGTCGAGGAGCGATTCGGCGGCGGCATGAAGGTCGCCGTCGCGGAGGAGCCGGATGAAGCGCGGGATGTTGACGGCGACCGGGCAGCCGTCGATGCAGTACGGCTTCGGGCACTCGAGGCAGCGCTGGGCCTCGAGGATCGCCAGCTGCTCGGTGAGCCCGAGGTTGACCTCGCGGAAGTTCGTCGCGCGCTCGCCGGCATCCTGCTCGGGCATCGCGACGCGATCGATGCCCATCCGCTCCTTCTTCGTGAGCGGCGGTGGCACCGTGGGAGCGTCGCCCGGTGCGGGCTCGACGGGCAACGACTCGATGGGACGCGGCTCCGTCATGCGGGCACCCCCTGGGCCGGCTCGGCGGCCTCCTCGGTCGCCCCCGCCTTGGGCTTCGTTCGGAGGCCGATCTCGCAGGCCCGACGCTCCATGGCGGCCTGCTCGAACGGACGGTAGGTCGAGAGGCGGTCGGACAGCTCGCGGAAGTCGACGTCGTGGCCGTCGAACTCGGGGCCGTCGACGCAGGCGTAGCGGGTCTCGCCGTGGACCGTCACCCGACAGCCGCCGCACATCCCCGTGCCGTCGACCATGACCGGGTTCAGGGACACGGTCGTCTTGAGCCCGGCCGGGCGGGTCATCTCGGCGACGGCCCGCATCATCGGCACCGGACCGACGGCAAAGACCTCGTCGATCCCGCCGGCGGCGATGACGTCGGCGAGGGCCTCGGTCACGAACCCGGGCCGGCCATAGGAGCCATCGTCGGTGCAGGCGATGACCGTGCCACACGCCGCGAGCTCATCTTCGAGGATCACCCACTCGCGGGAGCGGCCACCGATGATGGTCGTGACCTCGACGCCGCGCCGATGGAGCTCCTGGGCGATCGGCAGGATGACGGCCGTGCCCACGCCGCCTCCCACGCAGACCGCGTGCCCATGATCAGGAAGCTCCGTCGGGCGGCCGAGGGGACCGGCGACGTCGGCGATGGCGTCGCCGGGCTGGAGCTCGACGAGGTCGGCCGTGCTCTTGCCGACGGACTGGATGACGAGGGAGATCGTGCCCGCCCCGGCGTCACCGTCGGCGATCGTCAGCGGGATGCGCTCGGCGCCGCGGCCGAGGTGGACGATCACGAACTGGCCGGGTTGCCGGATCTCGGCGATGCGGGGCGCTTCCAGGACGAGCCGGGTCACGTTCGGTGAGAGGCGCTCGTTCCGGAGAATGGGATGCATGCGGGGACCGCCACGGTACGAAGTCGTCGCTCCTGATCCTCGCAAGTGGCGCCTGCCGGCCTCCAGCGCCGGAACGCACGGTTGGCGGGGGCCGAACGTCACCTCGCCGGCGGGACCGATCGGGATCCGGTCGTTCGTCGACTCGTCCGCAATGTCCGCACTGCGCCGTCACCTACGACCCGGGATCGTGGTAGCCAGCGATCCGTCACGGTGAGCTTGGCTCGACGGCGGCGGGACGCCGGTGCGCGTGCGTGGTTCCGCGCGTCCGATGCCTCCAACAGGTTGCGAGGTCGCACGACGGGCGTCGAGCACGATCGGGGATCGTACGTGAACCCGATTCCACGCCCGGGGACCGATTGCACGATCCGGGCTCGTACGTGACCGAGAGCATGGCCGCACGCCGCGACGCCACGGTACGACGAGGGCCCAGCGGCGCTCCGGGGTCGGCCCAGGTCGGCCGAGGTCAGCCCGCGAAGAGCGCGGCGTCCTTGCCCTTCGGCCAGTAGAGCTCCTTCTTGACGTGGAACTCGGGGAAGCCGCGGTGCATCAGCTCGGTCTCGACGTTGATGATCATCTCGGGGTTGCCGCAGATGTAGACGACGGTCCGGTCCGGCCGCAGCCCGAGGTCCTTGCAGACGCCGGCGACGACCCGCTCCACCCGGCCGGTCCGGCCGGCCCAGCCGTCGTTCCGCGGGTCGTTGGGCCGGGAGATCGTGGGCACGTACGTGAGCGGGTAGGAGCGCTCACGTTCGAGGCCCTCGAGGTACTCGCGATAGCCCAGCTCGTCGGTGTACGAGCAGCCATGGAGGACGACGGTCTTGCGCCCGTCGCCCCGGAGCAGGGTGTCCCGGATCATCGCGATAAACGGCGCGATCCCCGTGCCCGTCGACACGTAGAGGTGGGTTCGGTCGTCGTCCGGCTCCAGGAGGAACTTGCCCTTCGGGCCGATCATCCGCATCCGGTGGCCGAGCGGCAGGCGCCACAGGGCTGTCGTGAAGCGGATCACCGGCACGACCCGCACGTAGAACTCGTAGCCATCCGTGCCGCTCGCCTGGGGTGGCGAGGCCACGGAATACGGCCGCTGGAGGAGCTTGCCGTCGACGACGACGCCGGTCGTCATGTACTGGCCCGGCTGGAACGGCGTCGGCTCGCCGTCGAAGCGGACCCAGAAATAGGCGAGCTCGTCGGTCTGGTCCTCGCGCCGCACGAGCGTCGCGTTGTAGACCGGCGCGTCGGGGTCGATTACCCGCGTGTCCTCGGCGTGATGCGGCATCGGGCTGATCGTCGCTCCGTGCGGGTCTGCTCGTCGGGATTGTAGAGGCGGGTCGGGGCCGCCGGGTTTCCCGCGACGGCCGATGAGGCTGCCGGGCCTCAATCGGAACGCTGCCGTGACCGAGCCGCAATCAGCGGGCCCGGGGGCGACCGACGGTACAATCCCCGGGATACCGAACCGACCCCCGCGGCCGACCGGCGCGCCGCGCGACGCCACCCGAAGGAGCCCATCCGCCATGGCCACCGCCGCCCGGACCGACCGCGCCTCCCGTACCCATCGCGCCGCGAAGCGCTACATCTACGGCTGGGGCGGCGGCGCGGCCGAGGGCGACGCGACGATGCGCGACCTCCTTGGCGGCAAGGGCGCGGGCCTCGCCGAGATGACCAATGCCGGCCTGCCAGTACCGCCCGGCTTCACGATCACGACCGAGGCCTGCAACGACTACTTCTCGGCCGGCGAGCAGCTCCCGGCGGGCCTCTGGGACGACGTCCTGGCGGCGATGCGCGACGTCGAGTCGGAGACCGGCAAGGGCTTCGGCGACCCGGCCAACCCGCTCCTCGTCTCGGTCCGCTCCGGGGCCAGGTTCTCGATGCCCGGAATGATGGACACGGTCCTGAACCTGGGTCTCAACGAGGCGACGCTCGAGGGTCTCGTCAGGCTCACCGGCAACGAGCGCTTCGGCTGGGACGCCTACCGCCGCTTCATCCAGATGTTCGGCCGGATCGTCATGGACGTGCCTGGCGAGCGCTTCGACCATGCTCTCGACGAGAAGAAGCACGCCCGCGGCGCGAAGCAGGACACCGATCTCAACGCCGCCGACCTGCGCGAGGTCGCGGCCGACTACCGGGCGATCGTCCGCGAGGTCACCGGCCGCGACTTCCCCGAGGACCCGAACGAGCAGCTCGATCTCGCGATCAAGGCCGTCTTCGCCTCGTGGTTCGGAAAGCGCGCCCGCGACTACCGCGAGTACAACAAGATCGCCCACGACCTGGGCACCGCGGTCAACGTCGTGACGATGGTCTTCGGCAACATGGGCGACGATTCTGGGACCGGCGTCGCGTTCACCCGCGACCCCAACACCGGCGACAAGGCCCTCTACGGCGAGTACCTCACCAATGCCCAGGGCGAGGACGTCGTCGCCGGCATCCGGACCCCCCAGCCGATCGCCCAGATGCGCGAGGCGATGCCGGCCGTCTACGACGAGTTCCAGCGGATCGCGGATCGCCTCGAGCGCCATTACCGCGACGTCCAGGACCTCGAGTTCACGATCGAGCGCGGCCGCCTCTACATGCTCCAGACCCGCTCCGCCAAGCGGACGGCGGCGGCCGCGGTCCGGGTCGCGACCGACATGGTCAACGAGGGAATCATCTCGAAGCCGGAGGCGATCGGCCGGATCGAGCCGGCGATGGTCGACCAGCTCCTCCGGGCGACGTTCGATCCGAAGGCCCTCAGGGGCGCGACGAAGATCGTCAACGGCCTCAACGCATCGCCCGGCGCGGCCGTCGGCCGGGCGGTCTTCGATGCCGACGTCGCGGTCGAGTGGGTCAACCGAGGCGAGAAGGTCATCCTCGTCCGGATCGAGACGTCGCCCGACGACTTCCACGGGATGGCCGTGGCCCAGGGAATCATCACCGCCCGCGGCGGGGCGACCTCCCACGCCGCCGTCGTCGCCCGCCAGATCGGCAAGCCGTGCGTCGCCGGCTCGTCCGACCTGCTCGTCGACTATGCCAACAGGCAGGCCCACTGCAACGTCACGGGCACGGAGTTCAAGGAGGGCGACTGGGTCAGCCTCGACGGCACGACCGGGGCCCTCTACGCCGGCGCCCTGCCCACGGTCGAGGCCCGCTTCGAGGACCAGCCCGAGCTCCAGGCGATCCTCGGCTGGGCCGACGAGCTCCGCCGGATGCAGGTCTGGACGAACGCCGACAAGCCCGAGGAGGCCGCCCAGGCCCGTCGCTACGGGGCCCAGGGCATCGGTCTCTGCCGGACCGAGCACATGTTCCGCGAGGGCGAGCGGCTCGAGATCGTCCGCGGCGCGATCCTCGTCGCCGTCCGGGCCACCCGGGCCAAGGCCAAGGTCGCCGCGGGGGGAACGCTCGACTCCGATGAGCGTGAGGCGATCGCCACCTTTGATGCGGCCATGGCCAAGCTCGAGGTCCTCCAGCAGGGCGACTTCGAGGGCATCTTCGAGGCGATGGACGGCCTGCCGGTCGTCATCCGCCTCATCGACCCGCCGCTCCACGAGTTCCTGCCGAACCTCGAGGAGCAGCTCGTCAAGGTCACCAAGGCGGACGCGAACGGCGGCGCCTCCGAGGAGGACCGCGAGCTCCTCGCGACGATCAAGTCGATGCACGAGCAGAACCCGATGCTCGGGCTCCGGGGCTGCCGACTCGGGCTCATGATCCCGGACTTCGTGAAGGTCCAGACCCGGGCGATCCTCAACGCCGAGATCGCCCGGGTGAAGGCCGGGGGCCACCCGATCGCCAAGATCATGATCCCGCTCGTCGGCCACGTGAACGAGCTCGCCGCGACCCGTGCCCTCCTCGAGGCCGAGGCGGTCGCGGTCGAAACGAAGGCGGGCGTCCACCCCGAGTACAAGTTCGGGACGATGATCGAGGTCCCGCGCGGCGCCCTGACCGCCGACGAGATCGCCCGCGAGGCCGACTTCTTCAGCTTCGGCACGAACGACCTCACCCAGATGACGTTCGGCTACAGCCGCGACGATGCCGAGGGCGGCTTCCTCCTGAAGTACGTCGAGGACAAGATCCTGCCGTTCAATCCGTTCCAGACCCTCGACGACGCCGTCGCCGGGCTGATGCGGATCGCGGTCGAGAAGGGTCGCTCCGCGAAGCCGGGCCTCGAGCTCGGGATCTGCGGCGAACACGGCGGCGATCCGGCCTCGATCGCGAAGTGCGAGGCGATCGGGCTCGACTACGTGTCCTGCTCGCCCTTCCGGGTTCCGGTCGCCCGCCTCGCGGCGGCCCAGGCCTCGCTCGTCTCCGCCGAGCGGGACAAGTAGCCGGCACTCCCCGTGACCGCGGCCTGCCGCTCCGGGTAGGCTGTCCCTCGTGGTTGCGTCCCAGCCTGCGGCGTCAGCGCCGTCCGGCCATCGTGTCGTGATCGTGGGCGGCGGGTTCGGCGGCCTGTACGCCGCCCGCGGGCTCGGTCGCGATGCGCGCGTCGACCTGACCGTCCTCGATCGCCGCAACTTCCACCTCTTCCAGCCGCTCCTCTACCAGGTCGCGACCGGCGCCCTCGCCCCTGGCGAGATCGCCCAGCCGCTGCGCTCGATCCTCCGGCGCAACCGGAACACGACGGTCCTCCTCGGCGAGGCGGTGGGCCTGGATCCCGAGCGGCGCGAGGTCATCGTGGCCGACGGCGGCCCGATCGCCTACGACACGCTCATCGTCGCGACCGGTGCCCGCCACAGCTACTTCGGCCACGAAGACTGGGCCCCCTTCGCCCCCGGCCTCAAGTCGATCGACGACGCGACCGAGATCCGGCGGCGGATCCTCATCGCCTTCGAAGCGGCCGAGCGGGAGGCCGAGCCGCAGCGCCGGCGGAGTTGGATGGAGTTCGTCATCGTCGGCGGCGGGCCAACCGGGGTCGAGCTCGCCGGCGCGCTCGGGGAGATCGCAAACGACACGCTCCGGAACGACTTCCGGTCGATCGATCCGCGCGACGCGACGATCCTCCTCGTCGAGGCGATGGACCGCATCCTGCCGACCTACCCGCCCGATCGCTCCGCCTCGGCCCGGCGGCAGCTGGAGCGGCTCGGCGTGACCGTCCGGACTGGGACCCGGGTCATCGGCATCGAGGAGAGCAGCGTCACCGTCGCGTCGGTGGCCGGCGAGGAGACGATCCCGGCCCGGACGGTCCTGTGGGCGGCCGGTGTCCTGGCCTCGAGCTTTGGCCGGAAGGTCGCGGCCGCGCTCGGCGCCGAGACCGACAAGGCCGGCCGGATCCTCGTCGACGTGAACCTGAACGTGCCGGGCCACCCGGAGGTCTTCGTGGTCGGCGACGCCGCGATCCAGCCCTGGAAGCCCG